>Ga0247813_10000703_pt1 | contig 28652 bp, 23 predicted proteins | sample UWRJL169409C1_FD_180719 | JGI IMG/M metagenome (GOLD analysis project Ga0247813, IMG submission 180719) | Plant litter microbial communities from Arlington Agricultural Research Station in Wisconsin, United States - UWRJ-L169-409C-1 | ecosystem: Environmental > Terrestrial > Plant litter >...
GATGAGCCCCTCGTCACGCAGCACCTGGTAGCCGCGCAAAACGGTGTGCACGTTGATCTCGAGGGTCTCGGCGAGATCGCGCGCCGAGGGCAGGCGCTCCCCCGCCTTCACGGACTCACGCAGCACTTCGCTGCGCACGGCAGCGGCAAGCTGCTCGAACAGCGGAATGCTCGACGCCGGATCAACTCGAATCAACATACGCCCACCCTATTGTTCTAATTGCACTAGATCAAGTTTATGATGAGAAAGCTCTCATCAATCGATGGATGTCGCGGATCAGCGGCAGACTTAACCCATGCGTCGCGCAATACTCATTCCCCTCGTTGGTGCCGCCATCGTTCTGTCGGCGACGGCGGGCGTCGCTGTAGCGAGCGCGATCGCCGCGCAGACGGAGTCGACCTCTGTCACAACGATCGATCCGCTCGTTGTGACGCCCTCGCCCGGTGCACCGGGGCCCACGGATACGCCGACCCCGAGTGTCACCCCCGATGCTCCCGTCGCCGTGACGCCGCATGAGTCAGAAGATGTCGGCGACGACCACGGTGGGCGTGGTCACGGTGGCGGCGATGATGCCGATGACAATGACGGTGACGACGACGACAATTCGGGTCGCGGGCGCGGCCGCGGTGGCGACGACGACGACTGAGTGTGCGCCACAGCATGAGAAACGTCTCATGCCCGGCTACTTCGTGTCTCATTCACGATCGCGAGAGTGGAACTACAGCCCCACCGGGGCACCTAACAGGGAGTTTCCATGAACATCACGAAGAACTGGCCCGCAATCCTCGGCGCGAGCGTACTCGGCCTCGCTCTCGCTACCGGCGGGGCAATCACAACAGCCAATGCCATCGGCGGATCGATCAACACCTCGGGCATCCCGGCGATCTCGACGACCAACCCGGCTGACGACAACCCGTCGACTGATGACGACTCCACTCCGACGCCCGCACCGACCCCGTCCAGCTCCAGCTCCAGCTCCAGCGACGATGGCTCCAACGACGATGGCCCCAACGACAACGGCCACCACTCGAGCGGAACCCACTCCGAAACCGAGACCCACCACTCGGGCGGTAGCCACTCCAGTTCAGACGACTCAACCTCCCACCACTCAAGCTCCCACAACTCCGGTTCCGACGACTCAGGTTCCGACGACTCGGGCCACCACGGCGGACGCGACCGTTCCGGCGACGACGACTCGTCGGGCCACCGCTCAGGCCACGGCTCGGGTCACGGCGGCGGCCACGGCAGCGACGACTGACCCACACAACGAAATGCCCCCGACCGCGAGGTCGGGGGCATTCGCGCGTTAACGGCATTCGCGCGTTAACCTATTTGACCAGCCGATAACCCATGCCACGCACGGTCTCGATGACCCCGGCGCCGAGCTTGTCGCGCAGGTAGCGCACGTAGACGTCGACGACGTTGGATCCGGGATCGAAGTCGATGCCCCAGACCCGACTGAGTAGCTGTTCGCGGCTCAACACCTGGTCGGGGTGCCGCAAAAACTCCTCGGCGAGAGCGAACTCGCGAGCAGAGAGGTCGACCTGGGCCTCGCCCACTGTTGCGCGACGCGTGTGCAGGTCGAGCGACACGGTGCCTGCGCTCAGCGCAGAGGCGCTCGCCTGCCCGGCATCCCGCAACCGCACCCGAATGCGCGCGAGCAGCTCATCGAACTTGAATGGCTTGGGCATGTAGTCGTTTGCACCGCTGTCGAGACCAGCGACGGTGTCGCTCAGCGATGTGCGCGCCGTGAGCATAATCACGGGCAGGGTTGTGTCGCGCTCGCGCAGCCGGCGCAGCACCTCGAAACCGTCGATGCCCGGAAGCCCGATGTCGAGCAGCACGAGGTCGAAGCTGCCGCCGAGAGCGTGCTCGAGCGCATCCGGCCCGGTCGCGGCTACGGTCGTCGCGAACCCCGCCGCCCGCAATCCCTTCTCGACAAAGCTCGAGATACGCGTTTCGTCTTCGGCAATGAGGATTGTGCTCACGCCGTCACCCCCTCATGCGTCACCGGAATAACTATTGCGAATCGCGACCCCGCGTCACTCGACGCCAGGCTCACACGCCCACCGTGGGCGACGGCGATTGCCTGAACGATCGGTAGTCCAAGACCAGACCCATGGATGCCGCGGCCGGTGTCGATGCGACCGAAACGCTCGAAGATGCGCTCTTCCGCACCCGCGGGAATACCAGAGCCCTCATCGGCGACCCAGAACTCGACGAATGCGTCTTCGACGCGGCTACCCAGCGTGATCGTTGATTCGGCGGGCGAATACTTGGCTGCGTTGTCGACGAGCTGCAGCCAGGCCTGGGTCACACGGTGCGGGTCGAGCGATACCTCGCCGGTTGCGCGACCGTCGAGCTGCCAGTTGTGGTCGGGTAAGGCGCTGGCCTTTGCGAAGACGCTGTCGGTGAAGGCCGCGACATCCACTCGCTCTGGTGTTGGAGCGAGCGCCTGAACACTCGCCCACGTGTCGATGTCGTCGACGAGCGCCGACATACGGTCGAGTTCGTCGAGGGCGAGGGCGCGAGTCGCCTCGACGTCGGCGGGCTGGCTGGCGTCGACGAGTTCGAGGTGCCCGCGCAAAATCGTAAGCGGGGTCTTGAGCTCGTGACGCACGTCGTCGAGCAGTCGGTGCTGGCTCGTCATCGCCGAGTCGAGGCGATCGAGCATGTCGTTGACAGTCACCGTGAGGTCGGACACATCGTCGTGCCCCTCGACGGCGATGCGCTCTCGCCGGTCGCTCGCCGTGATGCGCGACGCCGCGAGTCGCAGTTGGCGAATCGGTCGCAGCAGGTTTCCGGCGACGAACCAGCCGACGAGTCCGGTGAGAACGAGGGTGATCGCGGCGACGAGAGCGAAGACGCTGAAGGCCTCGATAAGTTCGGCGAGCTCTTCGTCTTCGTTGAGCACAACGAGGTACACACCCTGCTCCGCGTCGCCGCCGACCTCAATGGGGCTCGCGATGTAGCGCACGCTGTGTCCGTCGAGCTGGGTGGTTCCGGCGTGAACCGCGCCGTCACTCGTCTCGTCGACGATGCGCGAGATGAAAGCGTCTTCGTTCTCGAGCCTGATGTCGACGCCCACCGCGGGGATAAAGGTCGCGACGCCATCAACGATTCCGAGCGAACTTTCGTCGTGAGCCGGAACGTTGACGCTGATGACCTCGTTGAGTGCCGCGCGCACTGTTGTGATCGGCTCCGTCGACCCCTCGATCGCGAGCCTCGCGCTCTCGACGCGGCCGACGAGACGCTCGTCCATCTCGTCGAGGGTGCGCTCGCGGGCGACGAGAAAGGTCGTCGCACCGGCGACGACCATACCGAGCGCCGTCACGATCAGAATCGACGCGAGAATGCGCACCCGCACCGACCACCGCACTCGCCTCATTGCACAAGTATGTCTTCGACGGCGGTTCGATGAGGCGCAGATGAGAGGGTTCTCATGCTGAGGTCTAACGGGCGGCGAGCAGCTCCCGGGTGAACGCGTGCTGCGGGTCGCGCAGTACGGCATCGGCCGCGCCGTGTTCAACAACCGCACCGTCTTTCATCACAAGAATGTCGTCGCTCAACGCAGCGATGACCCCGAGGTCGTGGCTGATGAAAACGAGCGCTAGACCGAGGTCGCGCTGAAGAGCACCGAGCAGCGACAGAACCTGGGCCTGGATCGACAGGTCGAGCGCCGACACGGGCTCATCGCAGACGAGGATCTCGGGGCGCCGGGCGAGGGCGCGCGCGATCGCAACTCGCTGCCGCTGCCCGCCCGAGAGCTGCGACGGCCTGCGCGACGCGTGCGACTCGTCGAGTCCGACCTGGGCGAGCAACTCGAGAACGCGATCCCGCGTGACGGGCTCGGTGAGCGCAACTGCCTCGCCGACGATGCGTGCGACGCTCCAGCGAGGGTCGAAGGCGCCAAAGGGATCCTGCTCGATGAGTTGGATGCGCCCGCGCTGCGGCCGACGCTCGCTCTCCGTGAGCGACGACCATTCACTGCCACCCAAAAGAACGGTGCCAGCATCCGGTCGCTCGAGCCCCAGCAGCAACCGCGCAACTGTGCTCTTGCCAGAACCGGACTCCCCCACGATGCCCATCGTCTGCCCGTGCCGCACCTCGAACGAGACATCGGTGACCGCTGCCCGGGCACCGTACGTCTTACTGAGCCCGGTTGCGACGAGAACCACGTCGCCGCCCGGCTGCCCTGAGCTCTGCTGCGCCGCTGTCTTCGGCACCGGCACCGCCGCGAGCAGGGCCTGCGTGTACTCGTGCTGCGGGTTCGCGAGCACCGCCGCGGTCGGGCCGGTCTCGACGAAGGCTCCGTCTTTCATCACGGCGACGCGATCGGCGATGCGGCCAACAACGGCGAGGTCATGACTAATGAGCAGCACGGCGAGCCCGCGCCGCTTGAGATGGGCGAACAGGGCGAGAATCTGCGCCTGCACGGTGACGTCGAGCGCGGTTGTCGGTTCGTCGGCGATGAGAATTGACGGCCCAGCGGCGAGCGCCGAAGCAATAAGAGCGCGTTGGCGCAGTCCGCCAGACAGCTCGTGCGGATACTGCCGCGCGCGAACCTCCGCATCGGGCACAGCGACCTGTTCGAGCGATTGGATGACGCGGCGCCCGACCTCGGCTCGCGACATGCCGCGCCCGTGCACCTCGACGGTCTCGGCAACCTCAGCTCCGACGCGGCGCAGCGGGTCGAGGGCAACAAGGGCGTCCTGGCTGACGAGCGCCGCCGTGCGACCGCGCACGGCACGCCAGTCGCGCTCGCGGTAGCTGCGTGCGTCGCGGCCGTCGATGAGCAGCTCATCCGCTGTCACACGACCGGGCGAGAGCCCCAACAGGGCGTTGGCGGTCATTGTCTTGCCAGAACCGGACTCGCCCACAATCGCGAGGCACTCCCCCGGCGCGACGTCGAACGAGACTCCGTCAACGACGATCGCGCTACCGATGCGAACGCTGAGATTTTTTACCCTGATGCTCATGACCGTCCCCTCAGAGCGCGACCGACGACACTCGTCGCGATGACCGTCGCCGTGATCACTAACCCGGGGAACGCCGCCACCCACGGCGCGCGATCGAGCAGGTTGCGCCCTTCAGAGAGGATGACTCCCCACTCCGGTGTCGGCGCGGCTGGCCCGAGCCCCAGGAACGACAGGCCGGCGGCCGAAACGATCGCCGTGCCGACCCCGATCGTCGCCATCACGAGCAGCGGACCAAGCGTGTTGGGAATGACGTGGCGCACGATCGTCGCGAGTCGCGGCACGCCGAGCGCCGTCGCCGAACGCACGTAGCTCGAACCCTTCACAACGAGCGTCTGCGAGCGGGCGACGCGGGCGTACGCAGGAATCGCGGCGAGCGAGATCGCGATCACGAGGCTCGTCTCGCCCGGTCCGATGATCGCGATGACGAGCAGCGCGAGCAGAAACTCCGGAAACGCCATCAGCACAACGATGATCTTGCCGAGCACAGTGTCGACCGGCTTGGGTGAGAGCCCGGAGACGAGCCCAACGATCAGACCCACAATGAGCGCGATGGCCGAGGCGCCGAAGCCGACCAGCAGCGAGTACCGCGCTCCGTAGACCACGCGCGCAAACACATCGCGCCCCGACTGGTCGGTGCCGAAGGGGTGCGCCGCCGACGGCGCGGCGAGCGCCTGCGAAATCTCGGCGTCGAGCGGGTCGAGAGACGTGAACAGCGACGGAACGAGGGCCGCCGCAAACAGCACGGCGAGAAACACCCCGGCGACGACAACGCCGACCTTCGGCGGTTTTCTGGTTCTGAGACCGATGAGTACCGTCACGAGCGCAACCTCGGATCAAGCAGCACATAGGCAAGGTCAACGAGCAGATTGATGATCGCGAATGCGATAGCGACAATCACGATGATGCCGAGCACAACGGGCAGATCGCGGTCGATGACTGCGCGCAGTGTCACTCGCCCGATGCCCGGGCGACCGAAGACCGTCTCGACGAGCACGGCTCCGCCGATGAGTGTTCCCAGAATGTAGCCAGAGAGCGTCAGACCGTCGGCCGCAGCGTGCCGGAGTGTGTGGCGGGCGACAAGACCGCGATAGCCGAGGCCCCGTGCCCGTGCCGTGAGCGCAAAGGGCTGGTCGGCGGCGCGGGTGAGCCCGTCACGCAGCACCTGGCTGAGGATTCCCGCGATCGGCAGGGCGAGGGTGAGCGCCGGCAGAATAAGCGCCGCGAGCCCGTCGGTCGACGTCACCGGAAACCAGTGCAGGCGATAGGCGAAGAACGAGATGAACAGCAGTCCGATCCAGAAAGAGGGAGAGGAAACCAGCACAAGTTCGACAGACGACGCGAGCCGCGTCATCCATTCGCCTCTGACAAACAGGGCCGTCGTCAAGGCAATCGCCAACGCAAAAACAATCGCGAGGCCGGTGAGGGCGAGGGTCGCGGGCAACTGCGCGGTGATGACGCTCACGACGGGCTCGCGAAGTTGGTACGAGGTGCCGAGGTCACCGCGCACGAGACGCCCGAGGTACTCGAAGTACTGAACGGGCAGGGGGTCGTTGAGCCCCCAGTCTTCGCGAATTCCCGCCTTGACCGACTCGCTCACTTGCGCCTGAACGCCGAGCATGACCTCGACCGGGTCGCCGGGAACAAGTTTGAGCGCAAAGAACCCCGCGGTCGCGGCGCCCCAGACAACGAGGAGCACCCCGCCTAGGTGACCGAGAAGGCGTAGGCCAAGGCCACCCCGCTTTTTTACAAGCTCAGCGGGGCGCTCACTCGTCTTCACCTAGTCGACGCTAATGGATGCACCGTAGAACAGCGGGCGACCGTAGAGGTCCCACTGCAGGCCCTTCACCGAATCGCTGTAGCCGGTGAGCAGCGACGGCACGTAGATCGGAACCATGAGGTTCTCGGCAGCGTTGTACTGCTGCACCTCCTTGTAGAGCGTCGTACGTTCTGCTTCGTCACTCGTGGCGACCGCGTCATCCAACAGCGCGTCAAGCTTCGGGTCTGAGACGGTCGACGCGTTCTGAAAGCCTCCCGTGTGGAAGTGGCTGCGCAGTCCGTCAGCGTCAACGTTTGCGAAGCTCCAGTCGGTGATGTCATACGTACGCGGGCCGTACTGCTCGTTGTACGCGGCGGGCTCCAGGGCCTCGCGCTTGATCTCGAAGCCGATCTTCTTCAGATCAGATTGGATGACGTCTGCCAACGCCGCGCGATCGTCGGGGATCGGCGTGTACGCGATCCACCGCGCGCTGAGTCGCTCGCCGTCTTTGGTGCGGTATCCCTCGGAGTCGCGCTCGGTCCACCCGGCCTCGTCGAGCAGGGTGTTTGCCTTCTCGGCGTCGAACTCCCACGTTCCCTCGAGCGAGGGGTCGTACGAGTTGGGGGTCGTCGGGCCGAGAACGCTCCAGGCGCGCTTGAACTGGCCGAAGAAAATGCTGTCGACGGCCGAATCGATGTCAAAGCCGAGCGAGAACGCCTGGCGCACCTTCGGGTCTGCGAACACACCGTTTGTCTCGTTGAGGTGCAGCGAGTACGGGATTCCGGGGTACTCGGCCGACTTCACCGTGAAGCCGTCTCCGACCTGGCTCACGGTGCTCGGGGTGAGGTTCGTCGCGACGTTGACCTCGCCGCTCGTGAGCGCACCGGTGCGAACACTCGTCTCGGGCAGGATGCGCACCGTGAGGTTCTCGATGTCACTCGGGCCGGTGTGCTCGGCGTTCTCCGGCCCCCAGTTGTAGTCGGGGTTTGCCGTGTAGACGAGCTGCTGGTCGGGCGTGTACTCGGTAAGCACAAACGGGCCGGTACCGACAGTGACGTCTGGCCCGCCGGTCTTGAGCTTGTCGGCGCTCGTCTCAAGAACCTTGGGCGAGTAGAAGCCGAGCAGAGAGGTGCTCGCCGCCTGCAGGAAGGGCGCATACGGCGTCGAGAAGTTGACGCTCACGGTGTATTCGTCGTCGACGGTTGTGTCGACATAGGCCGAGCCCGCACCCAGCATCGCGGCGGCGTGAGCGCTTGCCGTCTCTTCTGCGGTGATGTGGTCGAAGTTTGCCTTGACTGCCTCGGCGTTGAACTTCTCGCCATCGGTGAAGGTCACGTCATCGCGCAACTGGAACGTGTAGTGCAGCTGGTCGTCGCTGATCTCCCACGACTTCGCGAGCCAGGGCTTGAATGAGCCGTCGAGGTCTTGCGCCACGAGCGAGTCGAGAACGTTGCGGCCGATGAGGGCGCTGACGTCGAGCTGGCTCGAGTGCGGATCCATGTGGCCGGCGCTGAGGTTACCGCCCTCGATCGCGAAGGTGATGTTCTGCTCAGCTTCGGCCACAGGGGTGGCGCAGCCGGCGAGCAGTGCAGTTGCCGCGACGAACGCGACTGTGAGACGCAGTGATCTGGACATAACTTCTCTCGGGAATGTGAGTGGGATGCGTGGACTACTCTACATAAATAGACCGAGTCCAAAAAACATTCCCCTTTGGTTGAAAATTGTCATCTCCCCTCCGCGGTCGCCCCGCCATCTCATCGCGCTCGATGCTCCAAGAGGCGGCCTTCGAACTCTTTCTCGAGCAGAACTACGCGCGCACGACCATCGACCAGATCGCCCAACGCGCCGGAGTGAGTCGCAACACCTTCTTCAATTACTTTCCGTCGAAGAGCGACGTCTTCTGGGTCGACCTCGACGAGAGCCTCGCACTCTTCGGCTCGGGCCTCACTACTGACACCCCTCCCATGCAGTCGGTGATGGATGCGGTGCTTCTCGTGGCGCGCGACTTCGGCCCGTCGCGAGTGCCTTGGGCGCTCACTCACCACGACCTCATCGGATCTGTGCACGAACTTCAGGCCTCCGCGATGACGCGGCTCGCCGGTCAGGCGCGCGTGCTCACGGGGTATCTCACGTTGCGCGGTTTCGCCTCCCCCGCCGCTCGCGCCGCGAGCTACGCAGTGCTCGGCGCGACAGTTGCGGCCGCGCTCGACTGGGTCAACGCAGGTAGTGCGCGCGGCGACCTCTCGCCGTATCTCGTGGCGGCACTCGGGCCCGTCTGCGACGGCTGGAGCGCGGATCATTCGCTTGCTCCACTCCTTCCCTGACCTGCATTTTTCCGGTTGTCCACAGCTCGTGGGCTGGGTGGCCACAATGTCGGTGGCGGGGTGTTATCTAGACGCATGAGCACCCCCATCGCTTCCGCTTTCGCGGCACACAACGAGGCACTCGGTGCGCTCGTTGATGCCGCTGCGGAGGCGGCCCGAGACGAGGCGCGGGCAGCCGCACGCAAGGTGCGGGCGATCGCGGCGGCGCACGAGGTGAGCGTGACGGGGCCTGGTTTCGGTTCTTCCGCCCTCGCTGCCGCTTCTTCGGGGGCGGCGGGGGCGCACCGCTGGAGTTCGGCCGAAACCGCCCGGCGTATCCTGCGGTCGGAGGTGGCCTGCGCGCTCAGAATCCCGGAACGCACCGCCGAGACACTCATCGCAACAAGCGTGAAGCTTGTATGGTCACTGCCCGGCACCCTCGACTCGCTCTCCGAGGGGCGCATCAGTTGGCGGCACGCGCACCTTATGGTCGAGCAGTCCTTCACGTTGCCCGCAGCCTCGCTTGCCGAGTTCGAGACACGGGTGCTGCCGTTCGCCGAGACGCACACCGCGGCGCAGTTCAAGCGCAAAGCGCGAACCGTGCGGGAGAGAATGCACCCGGAGTCCATTGACGCGCGGCACGAGTTCGCTGTGGAGAAACGCTCCGTCGATGTCGAGCCCGCGGCCGATGGCATGGCGTTGCTGACCGCACTGCTGCCAGCGGCGACCGCGCACGCGATCTTCGACCGCCTCGACCGTGCCGCTTCACGCGCCCACGATGCGGGTGACCTGCGCACCGTGTGCCAGTTGCGCGCCGATGCGTTTGCCGGGGCGCTGCTCGGGGTTGGCGTCGTCGGCGGCGGCAGCAGCGCGATCCCGGCACAGAAGGCCACCCACGTCGCGGTACGCGGCTCGAACGTCTACCCGATCCACGGTCCCGACGGGGCGCTCGTGAGCATCACCGGCACCGACTTCATCGACACAACACCCACCGCACCGGACCTCGACGCGATCCTCGCCAGCATTCGCCCGCAGGTGCAGGTCACCGTGCCCGTGCTGGCCTTGGTCGGGGTCGGGCACGACGACATTCCCGCGACCCTCGACGGGTACGGACCGATCCCGCTCGACATCGCCCGCGGGCTCGTCGCACGCGCACCGACCCTGACCCGATTGCTCACCCACCCCGAAACCGGCGCGGTGTTGTCGGTCGGGCGAAAACGGTACCGCATTCCTGAAGAGTTGCGACGGTGGTTGCAGACCCGCGATGGCACCTGCCGCTTCCCGGGCTGCAGCAAAAAAGCGCGACGTTGCGACATCGACCACACCCAGGAATGGCACGACGGCGGAACCACCGCGCACGACAACCTCGCCCACCTGTGTGAACAACACCACCGGTTGAAAACACTCACCGACTGGAAAGTCGAACAGATCGGCAACGGCGTGCTCCGCTGGACATCACCCACCGGCCGCGTCTACGAGACCGAGCCCGCGCAGACCATCAGCACAACGGCCACACAAAACCCCAGGGCTGCCGACGACGGTGCCGCGTGAGCGAGCTATGTCAGCGGCTGGCCCTAACCTGAAAACATGAACCTCATTCTGATCCCCGGATTCTGGCTTGACGGCTCCTCTTGGAACGACGTGACACCCGCGCTCGTCACCGCGGGTCATACGGTGCATCCCGTTACCCTCCCCGGGCTCGAGTCGATCGACGCCGACCGCTCGGGCATCACCCTGCGCGACCACATCGACGCGATTGTGGCGTTCGTCGACACGGTGCGTGAATCGAACGCGGCCGAGCCCGTTGTGCTCGTCGCTCACAGCGGCGGCGGCGCCGTGGCCCACGGCGTCGTCGATGTACGCCCCGACGCGATCGCCCGCGTCGTCTACGTCGACAGCGGTCCGCTTGCCGACGGCGGCTGCGTCAACGACGAGTTGCCCGTAGTCGACGGTGAGATCCCGCTTCCCGACTTCGGCTTCTTCGACGACGAAGACCTCGTTGACATGACCGAAGACATTCGCGCGCATTTCCGGTCGATCTCTATTCCAATGCCGGTTGGCCCCGCCTACGACAAGCAGGTGCTCACCAACCCGCGCCGCTTCGACGTTCCGGTGACAGTCATCGCGTGCGAGTTCCCGTCGACAATGCTCATCGAAATGATGGAGGGCGGTCACCCCTACGTTGCAGAACTGGCCAGGATCACCGATAGCGAGTTCATCGACCTGCCCACCGGTCACTGGCCGCAGTTCACAAAGCCAGCGGAGCTCGGCGAGGCGATTGTCGAGGCGGTGAGCCGCGACATCCACACTTCTTGATTCCAACTCGCTAACGTGGGCCGTTTATGGCTTGCGAATCGCCGGAAACTCGTAGGATTAGCGGGTGAGCGACGACACCCCCACCGGCCGGCCCGGCGATAGGCAGCCCCTCCCGAAGTTTCCGTGGGAGGAAGGCTACGTCGCCCCCAACGCTGCGGCACCCGACGCTGCAACGCCAAGCGCCGACACCCCGACTGAGCGCTTCGATGCGCAAGCCGCGGCACAGCCGCCTGCACAGCAGCCAGCCCCCTTCGACCCCGACCAGCCCACCGAGCTGTTCGACGTGCCTGCCGCACAGACTCCGCAGCAGCCAGCACCGACAGCGAACTTGGCAACAGAGAACGCCACAACAGAGCGCTTCACAAGCCAGCCGCCGCCCAACCTGCCGACGTTCATTCCGCAAGAGGCCGCTCCGCCCATCGTGCCGGAGCCCACAGAGCGTTTTGATGCGCTCCCGTCTGACGATCCCTTCGCCGCCGGCGGGCTCTTCGCCCCCGATGCCTTCGTCGATCACTCCGACGACCTGATCCCCACCGAGCGATTCGTTGCGGCAGAACCGACCTACTCGGCGGGAGCAACGACCGCCTACCCCACCCGCGGCTCCGGCGGCAGCGGTGGCGGAGCCGGCAGCGGGGGTCGTCGCGCCGCAACACCGCCCAAGAAGTCGAACGCACTGCTCTGGACCCTCATCTCGGCCGCCGGCGTGCTGCTCATCACGATCATCGTTCTCGCGATAATCCTTTTGCAGCCGAAGGAATCTCCAGCCCCTGCCGACACCCCCATCGCCGAAGCGCCGGTCGAAGAGCCAGAGCCCGAGGCGACAGAGCCGGAAGAAGAACCCGAGGCCACCGGCCCCGTCTTCGACAGCTTCACGGCTCCTGAGACCTCCGGCTGCACCGAAGAAACCACCGAGGTTCCGCTCGAGTTCAGCTGGGAGAGCGCCAACGCCGTTCGCGCCTACATCGGCGTCGGAACCGACAACGCCCGCGACGATCCCTTCGACGGCGACCTTCCGCCGACCTACACCTACCTCAACATCGTCTACCTGTGCGATCAGGAGAGCCAGACCTACACGGTCACGCTCGAAGACGAGAGCGGCGAGATCGCGAGCGAGACAGTCACAGTGTCGCGCTAATAGCTCGGGTACGATGGGTGCTAACAATCAGGCACCTCACAACCGACACGGTGCCGCATATATCGGAACGGAAGTACCGCTGTGTCCAACGCAATTCCTGACAAGCCTGCCCTCGAAGGACTCGAATCCAAGTGGGGCGAGAGCTGGGAAACCGACGGCACCTACCGCTTCGATCGTGAGAGCACGGCCGAGGTCTTCTCGATCGACACTCCCCCGCCCACCGCGTCGGGCAGCCTGCACATCGGGCACGTCTTCAGCTACACCCACATGGACCTCATCGCGCGCTACCAGCGCGCTCGTGGCAAAAGCATCTTCTACCCGATGGGCTGGGACGACAACGGCCTCCCCACCGAACGCCGCGTTCAGAACTACTACGGCGTGCGCTGCGACCCGTCGCTCCCCTACGTCGAGGGCTACGTTCCGCCGCTCGAGGGCGGCGACAACGCGTCGAGCAAGGCAGCCGACCAGGTGCCGATCTCTCGCCGCAACTTCATCGAGCTCTGCGAGCGCCTGACCGTAGAAGACGAGAAGCAGTTCGAAGACGTCTGGCGCATGCTCGGCCTCTCTGTTGACTGGACCCAGACCTACCGCACGATCGGCGACGACGCCCAGCGTGCAGCGCAGCGAGCGTTTTTGCGCAACATCGAGCGCGGCGAGGCTTACCAGGCCGACGCCCCGACACTCTGGGACATCACCTTCCGCACCGCGGTCGCGCAGGCCGAGCTCGAAGATAAGGAGCAGCCCGCCGCCTACCACCGCGTGAGCTTCCACAAGCCCGATGGCGGCACCGTCGAGATCGAGACGACGCGCCCCGAGCTTTTGCCCGCGTGCGTCGCCCTTGTCGCGCATCCCGACGACGAGCGCTACCAGCACCTCTTCGGCACAACCGTGACGACACCACTCTTCGGCGTCGAGGTTCCCGTGCTCGCACACCACCTTGCCCAGAAAGACAAGGGTTCGGGCATCGCCATGATCTGTACCTTCGGTGACGTGACCGACGTTGTCTGGTGGCGCGAGCTCGACCTTCCCAACCGCACGATCATCGGTGCTGACGGCCGCATCCTCGCCGACGCACCCGAGGTTCTCACCGACGACGCGAAGGAGATCTACGCAGAGCTCGTGGGCAAGACGGTCTTCAGCGCGAAGGCAAAGGTCGTCGAACTGTTGCAGGCCAGCGGCGAGATGACCGGAGAGCCCCGCAAGATCCAGCACTCGGTCAAGTTCTTCGAGAAGGGCGACAAGCCCCTCGAGATCATCTCGACCCGCCAGTGGTACATCAAGAACGGTGCGCGCGACGCCGAGCTGCGCGAGCGCCTCGTGCAGGCGGGCAAGGACATCACTTTCGCCCCCGACCACATGCGCGTGCGTTACGAGAACTGGGTCGGCGGCCTCACCGGCGACTGGCTCATCTCGCGCCAGCGATTCTTCGGCGTGCCGATTCCTGTCTGGTACGAATTGGATGCAGCGGGCGAGAAGGGTGCGGTAATTGTTCCCGCAGAGTCCCGCCTGCCCATCGACCCCGCTTCCGATGTTCCCGAGGGCTACACCGAGGCCGACCGTGGTGTGACGTTCGTCGGCGAGGTCGACATCATGGACACCTGGGCAACCTCGTCGCTCACTCCGCAGATCGCGGGCGGGTGGGAGACCGACCCCGAGCTCTTCGCGAAGGTGTTCCCGTACTCGCTGCGTTCGCAGGGCCAGGACATCATCCGCACCTGGCTCTTCTCGACGGTGCTTCGCGCCGAGCAGGAGTTCGGTCAGGTTCCGTGGAAGAACGCCGGCATCTCTGGCTTCATCGTCGACCCCGACCGCAAGAAGATGTCGAAGTCGAAGGGCAACGTTGTGACGCCCGCCGCGATGCTCGTCGAGCATGGCTCTGACGCTGTGCGCTACTGGGCAGCCTCGAGCCGCCTCGGAACCGACGCGGCCTTCGACCCGCAGAACCCCAAGCAGATCAAGATCGGTCGCCGGCTCGCGATCAAGGTGCTCAACGCCGCGAAGTTCGTCTACTCGTTCGAGGTGCCTTCGATCGAGAACGCCGCAATCGTTGAAGCCCTCGACCTCGACATGCTCGCGACCCTGCACGGCGTCATCGCGACGGCGACAAAGGCGTTCGACGAGTTCGATCACGCCAAAGCGCTCGAGAGTGCCGAGCACTTCTTCTGGGTCTTCTGCGACGACTACCTCGAACTCGTGAAGGAGCGCGCCTACGGCGCCGGAACCCCCGAGGCACAGGCGAGCGCCGTTCTCGCGCTGCGCCAGGCGGTCGACGTGCTGCTGCGCCTGTTCGCACCGTTCATCCCGTTCGCGACAGAGGAAGTGTGGAGCTGGACCCACGACACCTCCGTGCACACGGCCCCTTGGCCCGAGGCCGACGGCGGCCCCGAGGTCACCGGCCTGCTGCCGCTCGTGAGCGAGGCCCTCATCGGCATCCGCCGCGCGAAAACCGACGCAAAGGCCTCACAAAAGACCGAGGTCACGAGCGCAACGATCGCCGGCCCCGCGCTGCTCGAGAGCGGACTCGCCGACCTCAAGGCAGTCGGTCGCATCGCGACGGTGAACTTCGTCGTCGCCGACACCATCGAGGTCAGCGACATCGTTCTCGCGGAGCAGGCCGAGTGATCCGCGCCATCCAACCGTCTGACAAGGCGCAGTGGGCGCGGCTGTTCGTCGCCTACGGCGTCTTCTACGAGACGGCCTTCACGCAGGAGGTAGTCGACGGCGTCTTCGCGAAGCTCGTGGGCGACTCGACCGAGATTCAGGGTCTCGTCGCGCTGAGCGACGACTCGATCGTCGGTTTTGCACTGTATCGCCCGCTCTACGACACCTTCACAAACGCGACCGCGTGGCACCTCGACGACCTCTACGTCGATCCGTCGGCGCGCGGCACGGGCGTCGCGACCGACCTCATCGAGGCCGTGACGATCGTCGCTCGCGAGAATGGCGGCGGAACGATCCGCTGGATCACGGCCGCCGACAACGAGACCGCCCAGCGCGTCTACAACAAGCTCGCGACCCGCAAGACCTGGGTCACCTACGAGAAGGAATCCTGATGCAGCTCGGAACCCGTTGGGCCGTCGGCGCCGTGCCGCCGGCAAGTCTCGCCGAGGCAGTTGTGCTCGCGATCCGCGACGCAGAGGCGCAGCTTGCCGAGGCCGACACGAGCCAGTGGCGCTGGACTCTCACGTTCCTCGAGTCGCGCCCGGTTGTGCAGCTCGATGACGGCACAACAATTCGGATGGGTCACGACGGCTCGGTCGCAACGACGTACGAAGACTAGGCAGCGGGTTCGTCAGGCGCCGACTGGTCACTCGCCGAGAGCAGCAGTCGCGCGGAAAGCACAACGATCACAACCGTCATCGCGCCGCCGATAATAAACGGCGCGCGCAGATCGATGCGCGCGATGAATCCGCCGACGACCGAAGCTACGGGAAACGCTCCCCAGGTAATCGTGCGGATGACGCCAACGGTGCGCCCGAGCAGCGCGCCCGGGATGAGTTCCTGGCGCAGCGAGCCGTACGAGACGTTCCACACGGCGACACCGAAAGCGCTCAGCGCGTAGAACGGCACAGCGAACCAGACGTTGGGGGCGAGCCCGGTGAGCACAAGCGCGACGCCGCACAGCACCATGCCCCCGAACATCACGCGCCCGCGCCCCTGCCATTCGACGAGCACGCTCGCGAGCAGCGAGCCGATGACCGCGCCAACACCCACGGCTGCCGTGACGAATCCGATCGCGACGACCGGCACGGCGAGCGTTTCGAGAAAGAACAGAATGGATGTCGCTTGCGCGAGCGACAGCGCGAAGCCGGCGAGCGACGCCACGAGTACGAGGTCGCGCAAGAAGCGATGCCCGAGCAGAAATGCGAAGGCCTCGCGCACGTCGGCCCGGGCGCTCTGCGGCTGCGCGCCGTCTCGAAACGCTCGCGCGGCAGTCAGTGGAAGCATCAGCGCGAGGCCGCCCGCAACGAAATACCCGGCCGCCGTCGACCACACAGGCAGAACGATCGCGAGCGCGAAGAGCACACCGGCGATCGGCGTCGCAACGAAGTTCTGCACGACGCCGTCGGCGGCCTGCATGCGCGAGTTCGCTCGCTCGAGCCCGCCCCTCGGGATCACACTCGGCAGAACGGCAATCGTCGCGTTGTCGTAGACGGTCTCGGCAAGCCCGAAGATGAGCACCGCCGCGTAGAGCCACCAGATGGTAATCGCGCCGGTTGTGATGAGCAGGGCGATTCCGACGGCCGCAAGAACGCGCAGTCCGTTCGCGATCGCCATCGCGTACCGCCGGTCGACCCGGTCGACGACGACTCCCGCTAGCACCCCGAACAACAACCACGGCACAAAGGCGAGGGCGCCGATTCCCGCAATGAGCACCGGATCTTTGGTCAGCGTCGTCGCGATGAGCGGAACCGCCGTGCGCCCGAGCCCGTCAGCGAGATTGCTTGCAACCGAGGCAGAGAAGAGCTTTGTAAAGTCGGGGCCGAGCGGCGCCTTGGGTGCCACGCGCTAGCGGAAGTAGGCGAGCCGCAGCGCAGCCTGCTCACGCGATTGGATGTCGCGAGCCGTGCGCACGCGCAGCAACTGCTCCTCGTGGTCAACGCCACGCTTCGCGCGGTCTTCCGCCCACATAACGAGCGAGACGCCGAGGCTCATGGCAAGCACTGCGAGGCGGTTGCCGCGCGGGTGGGCGAACTGGATGGTGATGGTGGTCATTGTGATTCTTCTTCCGGAATCTGGTCCGCATCGAGGACCGGGAATACATTGAGGTGCGCCTGGATGGCGCGGGAGCCGGGCACGCGTTGGCCGCGGTAAGCGTCGACGAATTCGTCGAGAACGCTTTCGAGTCGTTGGGAAAGTTCTTTGGTCTGCTCGAGGGTGAGGTGCAGGTTGGACATGCTGATCGTCGTCGCCTCCAGCCACTCGGGGGTGAGCACGGCGTCGCCGTTGTCGAGAAAATCATTGAGTACAACCGACCGATTGTTCATCCACTCGCGCAGCACGAGCCGCGAGGCGGCGCGCTCTGTCGGGGTGGCTTCTGCCTTCGGCCCGTCAATGCGTATTCCGCCGGGAACCCGCTCCCACCAGCGTTCACGACCGGTGCCCTTGCCTTCGACCTCGCGCACAAAGCGGTGCTTCTCGAGCTGGCGGAGGTGGTAGCTCGTGGCACCACTCGACTCCCCCAGTCGCTCAGCGAGGCCACTAGCGGTGAACTCGCCATAGGTCGACAGCGTGTCAAGAATCTTGACGCGCAGCGGGTGGGCGAGAGCCTTGAGGCTCTCCATGTCGACAACGCGCGGCTGCATATCGCCGGTGCGACGACCCGTTGCCGTCTCGTCGTGTGTCTCCGCGTTGTCTGTCATAGTGCAAAGATACCTCTGCAAAGGTTTCTTTGCAAGCGTTTCTTTGCAATATATTTTTTGCAACAGCTTCTTTGCAACTGCTCATTGCACTGCTCCGCTTGCATCGTTGGGCGCCACCGAATCTGCCCCGAAAGCTTGACCCCCGAGCGAGGCACAGTACAGACTCGCGGTATGAGCCCAGAAGACGAACTCCGCGCCGTTGAGAAGCTTGCCGACGAACTCGTCGAACGACATCCAGAACTTCCCGCGACCGCGGTGCGCAGCATCGTCACCGAGGCACATCACGAACTCGACGGAGCTCCGGTTCGCGACTTCGTTCCGCCGCTCGTGAGCCACGCTGCTCGCGAGAAGCTGCGCAAGCAAGACGCCTAGGCGCGACTAGCCGCTAACCGCGCGCGAGAATCTCGCCGTGCGGCATACCGAGCCAACCGTCGGGCGAGTCGGCCCACGCGCGCCAGGCGCGGCTGATCTCCTCGAGATCTCGCTGCGTCGCAACGCCCTTGTCGACCGCGTCGCCCGCGAACGCCGACTGCAGAACGCGCGCCTCCCACATGCTCCCCCACCATTCGCGGTCGGTCGCGTCGGCAAAATTCCAGATGGATGCCGCGGTGTCGACCTCGGCAAAGCCAGCCTCGAGCGCCCACGCCTTGAGCCGGCGGCCCGCATTCGGCTCGCCGCCATTGCCGCGGTGCACCTGCTGATAGACGCGCATCCACAGATCGAGGCCGGGCAGCTCCGGGTACCAGATGGTTCCCGCATAGTCGACATCGCGGGCGGCGACGACCCCGCCGGGCTTTACAACGCGCCGCATCTCGCGCAGAACAGCAACGGGGTCGGCGACATGCTGCAGGGTCTGGTGGGCGTGAACGATGTCGAAGCTGTCGTCGTCGAACGGCAGCGCGTAGGCATCGCCCACAAAAAACGACAGGTTCGGAGCCTCGAACTCGCTGGCTTTCGCGATTACCTCGGCCGCGGCATCCAAACCGATGACTTTGCCGGGATCGAGACGCTCGGCGAACTCCACGGTGATGGTTCCCGGCCCACACCCGACATCGAGAAGCGACAGCCCCGGCCGCAGCGACGGAGCGAGGTAGGCGGCAGAGTTCGCGATCGTACGCCAGGCGTGTGATTTGAGCACGCTCGGATGGTGGCCGTGGGTGTATTTCTCAGGAGGAGTCACACCAGAAGAATAGGCTGGTCGTATGACGAATCCCTTCTTCGAACCGAGCACACTCCCCTACGGCCTTCCGCCCTTCGCCGAGATCGCGGACGAGCACTACCGCGAAGCCTTCGAAAAGGGCTTCGCCGACCAGCTCGCCGAGATTCGCGCGATTACCGTGAAGCGCGACGCGCCGACGTTCGAGAACACGTTCATTCCGATGGAGACGAGCGGCCAGCTTCTCGAGCGCGTCGCGATTGTCTTCTATAACAAGAGCTCGGCCGACAGCAGCGACTTCACAAATGAGCTCGAAGAAGAGATCGCGCCGCTGATGGCCGCGCACTCCGACGCGATCAAGCTTGACGCTCAGCTCTACTGGCGCATCAAGACGATCCACGATCAGCTCGACTCGCTCGACCTCGCTGCAGAGGCCAAGTACATCGTCACGCGTTATTACGACGAGTACACGATCGCCGGTGCGGGCCTCGACGACGATGACAAGGAGAAGCTGCGCGAGTACAACAAGCAGCTCTCGACCCTGACAACGAAGTTCGAGAAGAACCTTCTCGCCGACACAAATGATCTCGCTGTCGTCTTCGACACGGCAGAAGAGCTCGACGGGCTGGAAGCGGGCGAACTCTCGGCCGCCGCTGAGTCTGCGAAGGAACGCGGCCTCGAGGGCAAGTACCTCGTGACGATGATGAACTTCTCCGGCCACCCGTTTCTCTCGTCGCTCACCAACCGTGAGTCGCGCAAGCGCATCTCCGACGCGTCACGCTCAAAGGGAAGCCGCGGCAACGCCAACGACAACTCGCAGATCGTTCTCGACATCACACGTTTGCGCGCCGAGCGGGCAGCACTTCTCGGATTCGCGAACCACGCCGCCTGGGTGACCGCTGACGAGACGGCGAAGACTCCCGAGGCCGTCGCATCCATGCTCGGAAAGCTCGCTCCTGCGGCAGCGCGTAACGCACTCGCCGAGCAGAAGGATCTCGAAGAGATCGCGCCGCACCCGATCGAGGCGCACGATTGGGCTTACTACACCGAGAAGGTGCGCCAGGCGAAGTACGACGTCGACACCGCTGCGATGCGCCCGTACTTCGAGGCAGAGCGCGTTCTGCAGCAGGGTGTGTTCTTCGCGGCCACACAGCTCTACGGCATCACGTTCACCGAGCGCCCCGACCTGCAGTCGTATCACCCAGAGGCGCGCATCTTCGAGGTAGCAAACGCAGATGGCACACCCGTTGGGCTCTACTCCTATGACCTCTACACACGGGACTCAAAGCGCGGCGGAGCGTGGATGAACTCGCTCATCCAGCAGAACCGCCTGCTCGATCACCCCACAATCGTCACAAACAACCTCAACGTGCCGAAGCCCGCTGCCGGATCTCCGACGCTGCTCACCTACGACGAGGTCAACACGCTGTTCCACGAGTTCGGGCACGCGCTGCACGGGCTTTTCGCGCAGGTCGAGTACCCGCGCGCCGGCGGCACAAACGTCTACCGCGACTTCGTCGAGTTTCCGAGCCAGGTCAACGAGATGTGGATGCTCTGGCCCGAGGTGCTCGCGAACTACGCGGTTCACTACCAGACCGGCGAGGCGATGCCTCAGGAGTTCGTCGACAAGATTCAGGCGTCTTCTGCCTTCAACGAGGGCTTCGGAACCTCTGAGTACCTCGCGGCCGCGCTGCTGGATCAGGCCTGGCACACAATCGGAGCAGACGATTCTGTGACGGATGTCGCGGCATTCGAGTCTGCGGCCCTAGCCGCCGTCGGACTCGACAACCCCGCCGTGCCGACACGCTACTCGAGCACCTACTTCGCACACACCTTCGCGGGTGGCTACGATGCCGGCTACTACTCCTACATCTGGAGCGAGGTGCTCGACGCCGACACGGTCGAATGGTTCAAGGAGAACGGCGGGCTCACGCGTGCCAACGGCGACCGCTTCCGCTCGCGCCTTCTCGGCGTGGGTGGCTCGAAGGATCCGCTCGAGGCCTTCCGCGACTTCCGCGGCCGCGATGCTGTCATTGAGCCGCTGCTGAACCGTCGCGGGCTGAATTAGCGGGCTGAGCTAGCGGTATTAATTAGCCGTCGAGCCCGGCGATGCGCTCCAGCGCAGCAAAGAAGACAGCCATCGCCGGGTCTTCGATCACATGGTGGTTGAGGTAGAGACTCTCTAACCAGCTGAGCGTTTCGGACTCCAAGAGACCGACCCGCGACCAGTCGGTGCCGGGAGTGCCCGATGACCGGGGTTCCTCGGTGCGCGGGTCAAGCCATGCTCGCGCGATCGGGGTTTCCGGCTCGGCGGGGTCTGGGCGCCACAGAAGCTCGATCGGGTGGTTGTCGCCGTCGGCGTGCTGATGGTCGACAGAGCCAGCACCGAGCCAGGGCAGCATAAGAATTTCGCCCTCGATCTGCACGTCGAGTAGGTCGAGCTGAGCGGGGTCTGTCTCAGGCACGTAGAGCGAGAACCCCGCTTCCTTCCATGCGGCAGCCTCTGCGGAATTCTGCTCGAGACCGGGCATCAGGGAATGCACGTCAGTCGCGAACGCCGTTGCCCACTCGAGAATCGCTGTGGCGGCAGAACGACCGAAGGGCGAAACATCCGTCGACTCACCGTGGCGCCCGTGATAGTGAATGTCGACCCCGTCGTCGCTGGCCTCGAGGTGGATCTGCCCCTGCTCGAAGGCGACAGAGACGATGGTGAGGCTCGCGTCTTCATCCCACTCCGCATCGAGCTCGGGTCGCTCGAAACCTCGCGGAAGCGTGAGGCGCGACGAGCGCTTCTCGCCCAGATTGAGAACGACCTGGAGGGTCGAAGTGGGCAGGCGAGGAAGATCGTTATTCACGCCTACCAGTGTGCCAGTGGTTGCGCGCGATCAGGCCGCCAACGCCCTCAGTGTGGAAACCTTTGTCTCAAGGTCGGGGCCTTGCGGCACGATGATGACCTCGTTGGCCTGCGTCGACGCGACGAGCGACGCGATGCGTGATTTCACGTGGTCGATGTCGCCGATGGCCTGGTGCGAGTTGCGCTCGGTCACAAACGCACGTTCGCCGACCGACCACGGGTAGGCCTCAGCCTCGGCAAGAGTCGGAACCTCTGTCGGCTTCGCGCCGGTGCGCAACCGGATCGTCATCAGCGAGTTGGGAAGGGCGAGCCTCTCGGCCTCGTCATTGCTCGATGCGACGAGCGCACCGACCGCGACCATCGAGTGCGGCTCGCTCAGTGCTGCCGAGGGCTCGAAGTGCTTGCGGTAGATGTCGAAAGCTACCGGTGTGTTGTCGCCGCCCGCGAAGTGGTGAGCGAAAGCAAAGGGAAGCCCGAGCATGCCCGCGAGCTGCGCGCTGTAGCCGCTCGATCCGAGAAGCCACATCTGCGCAGCGTTGCCAGCACCGGGTACGGCGACGATCTTCGAGCCGATGCCGTTGTCGAGCGGATCGATGATGCCAAACCAGGCGAGCAGCTCGACGACCTGATTGGGAAAGTCGTCGACGGTTTCGGCACCAACGTTGCGTCGAAGTACCGATGAAGTGAACTGGTCAGTTCCGGGTGCGCGACCGAGCCCGAGGTCGATGCGGTCGCCGTGCAGGGCAACGAGCGTGCCGAACTGCTCGGCAATAACGAGCGAGGAATGGTTCGGAAGCATCACTCCGCCAGAACCGACGCGAATGCGCTGTGTCGCTGCGGCAATTGCTCCGATAAGCACGGCCGGTGCCGAGCTCGCGACAGCAGGCATGCCATGGTGTTCGGCAACCCAGAATCGGTTGTAGCCGAGTTCGTCGGCGACCCGCGCGGTTTCGAGGGTCTGAGCGATCGCCTCGCTGTTGGTCATGCCTGTATAGACGGAAGCAAGGTCGAGCACGCTGAGAGAAGTCATCGTCAGATACAACCCGCGGTAGCCACAGCTATTCCTTGCGGCGCCAGCCGAGCCACAGCATCACGATGCCGCCAACGAGGAGCCCCCAGAAAGCCGAGCCGATGCCGCCGATGACGATTCCCGATGCCACAACAAGAAAGGTAAGAATCGCGGCGACTCGATGACGCGGATCTTCGAGCGCGTTCGCAACACCCGTGATGAGAGCGCCGAGTACTGCCAGCCCTGCGACAGCGACGATGAGAATGGGCGGGCTCGCCGACACGAGTGCCGCAGCAACACCCGCACCGAGCCCGAGCAGCAGGTAACAGATGCCCGCCGTAAACGACGCTATCCAGCGCTTCGACTTGTCAGGGTGAGCCTCCGGGCTCGCCATGAGCGCCGCCGTGATCGCCGCGAGGTTGATGACGTGGCCACCGAAGAACGCAGCACCCGCCGACGCGGCACCCGAGGCGACGAGAGCTGCGCGCGGCGGCGCCTCGTAGTCGAACGTCGACATCACAACGAATCCCGGCACGTTCTGACCGGCCATTGTCACGATAAAGAGCGGGAGCCCGATGCTCAGAACAACAAACGGATCGAAGACCGGGAGAACGAACTGCAGGCTCGGCGCGAGCGACGCCGACTCGAGCCAGCCCTGCTGTGCCGTGAACAGGATGACAACGATCGCGACGGCCATCGCGGCCGGCACGGCCCAGCGCGGTGCGAGCCGGTAGAGCACAAGCCAGACGACCACGATGGGCAGGGCAAGAAGAGTCGTCGCGGGGTCGGCAACAGCGGTCACGGGAGCGAGGCAGATCGGAAAGAGAATTCCGGCAAGCATTGCGCTCGCGATCGGCTTGGGGATGCGGGTCATCAGTCGACCGAGAGCGGGCCAGAGCCCGCACAGCACGATCAGCACCGCGCAGACGAGAAATGCGCCGACGGCCGCCGCGAAGTTCTGGGTGTTTTGCCCCGCGGCGATCAGCAGCGCCGCGCCCGGAGTCGACCAGGCGAACGAAATCGGGATCTTCAGCCAGAACGAGAGCCCCATGCAGGTGAGACCGACGACAACGCAGAGTGCGAGAAGTCCCGACGACGCCTGCTCCCCCGACGCCCCGACGGCGATGAGGCCGGCGATGACGAGCGCGAACGAACTGGCGAATCCGGTGAGGGCGGCAACAACGCCTGCAGAAATGGGCTGAAAAATGACGCGTGCCTTTCGTAATTCTGCCCAGTTTATTGCCGCGCCAGAATCGCCCCCTCCACTGGGGGTGAGAGTGTCTCGATTTCGGGCACGCGGCAGGCTAACGTAAGCAGTTCGTGGCATTGTCGGCCACGCGATACCACCCACAGAACAGAGTCGCTCGTGATAAGTCGTACCCGCGCCACCGTCGCCACAGTCCTCACAGCGAGTCTCGCATTCGCGGGTCTCATTTCGATGCCCGTCGTGGCAAGCGCCGCTCCCGTGGTTGCAACGAGCACGACCGCCGCAGCGCTCCCCGTGCCCGATGCAACGATCTCGGGCTTTGTCACAACGACCGCGAAGAAGGCAATCGTCGGCGCAACTGTCGAGGCCTACAGCTACGACGAAGAGACCGACGAGGTCTCTGACGAGCCGGTCGCGACAACGACATCGGCCGCCAAGGGCGCCTACTCCCTGGCCGTGAGCGAGGGCTACTACTTCGTGAAGTTCGTCGCCCCGCTGGGCACCCCCGCCTACGTCGACGAGTACTGGAAAAACGGCGCGACTCTGTGGGACTCAGATCTCGTCTGGGTCGACGCGGGCAAAAAGGTCACAAAGATCACCGGCACTCTCGCTGCATCGTCGTTTATTACGGGCAGCGTTGTCGCCCATGATGGCGAACCCCTAGCGCCCTCCGACATCAGCATCGACGTCTGCACCGTAGACGTATACGAAGATTTCGAAGAGCTGTACTCGGAGGTCGAGTGTGGTTTCGGCCGCGCGACTATCGACGCCGACGGCAAGTACACCGTGTCTAACCTCGGTGCCGGAACTTACACGGTGTACGTGAACTACACCGGCACGGGCAACTACAAGAGCGAGTACTACCCCGGCGTACAGACTCCCGAAGACTCAACGACCTTCAAGGTCAAAGCTGGCGCGACCGTCAAGAGCAAAAACTTTGTGCTCGACGCCGGAGCGACAGTTTCAGGAACTATTACGGGCGAGGGCGTCGGAGCGATCAACGGCGCCACTGTCGACGTTTACGCCAGCAGCTACGACTCGTGGGAAGAGCTGACCTACGTCGACGAGGTCGAGCTCAAGAGCGCGACAACCAACGCCGATGGTGACTACACAATCACGGGCCTCTGGGACGACACGTACTACCTCAGGGCCCGCAGCGCGGAGTCCGAGGGCACAACATTCGCTTCAGAGTGGTTCGACAACGTTAATTCGTCGAACCGCGCTACGCCCCTCGCGGTGACGGACGCCGCCACCACCGAGCGAAACATCGAACTCGGTGCCGCTGCCGACCTCTCAGGCACGGTGGTGGATGTCGCGGACGAGGCCGTCTCCGGCATCACTGTGACACTCTTCCGAGCCCTCTCGGCCACAGACAACCGCAACGAGCGCATAGCCGAGACCGTAAGCGCGTCAGACGGTAGCTATTCCTTCGACGAACTCCCGACCGGCGACTACTTCGTTCGCCTCGGTGAGTTCGGCGACGAAGACGATGAAGACTACGAGCCTTCGCGCTACCTCACCAACTACTACGGTGCGCAGGCAGACGAGACAATCCACCAGGCGACGCGGGTTGCGCTGGGTGCGGGCAACAACGGCCCACTCGAATTGCCGGTAACCCTTGGCGGGTCGTACACGGGAACCATCACCGCTGACGGCGCACCCGTTGCCGATGCACGGGTCATCGCGACGGTCGGGCCGAATGAGTGGGATGGCTCCGAAGCCGAAGTCTTCACCGACGAAAACGGTGTTTTCACTCTCACCGGCCTCGAGGCTGAGGCCTACACCCTCACGATCGACGGTGATGGCTTCGACGGTGATGAAGAGACAGGCGAAGGCGACTACCGACTGCTCGAGACTCTGACGTTTGTTGCACCGCCCGTCACCACCGATAGCGAACCGGTAAACGTCGGCGAACTGCAGCTGCTGCCGAGCAACTCGCTCAACGGAATCGTCACCGGTGCGACCGGCAAGGGCGTGCGCTACGCCGAGCTTGTTGCGTACGCGAAGGTGAACGGCGAGTACACCGACGTCGACTACGCGTACAGCGACTCGAAGGGCCGCTACGAATTCAGCGACCTGCCCTCGGGAACGATCTACGTGCAGGTCGGCGCGTCCGGCTACCCCGTGCAGTACGCGGGAGGCACCGACACGCGGGAATACGCCACCCCCGTCACAGTGCCGGGCGGCGGAAGCACCCAGAGCCGCGACATCCAGCTCTATAAGGGAGCGAACGTCAGCGGAACGGTTCGTGACTCTGTCACCGGCCGCGTTATTCCGAACATCGTTGTTGTCGCGTCGAAGCACAGCCGTGACGCGGGCCTGGGAAAGGTTCCCACCAACCTCGCGCTGTCTACGAGGAAGGGAACGTATACGATTCCCGGCCTGAGCGCAGGCGCCTACGACGTCGGTGCCAACACCTACGACATCTTCGGATCCGGAGAAAAGTATGGCTCCGCTACTAACGTCGTCAACGTAACGGCGAAAGACGCGAAGTCGAGCTTCACGCTCGCACCCAAGGTCAAAATTTCGGGAATCATCACGGGAACAGACGGCGAGCCGCTTGAAGGCGTAAGCGTTCTTGCCTACCCGACTGAGTGGTCGATCGACGACCTGTCGTTCCTCGACACCGCGGCCGAGACCGGCTCCGACGGCCGATACACACTGCTCGTGAAACCCGGAAACTACTTCATCGAGGTCACCGACCCGAAGCACGACTACGCGACCACCTACCTCGGCAACACGGTCGATGCAGAGGAATCGACGGTCATCGACGCCGAACGCGCACCCATCACCGGCGCCAACGTCACGATGGCAAGCTTCCCCGGTCGGGTCAGCGCGACCTTCGCCGGAGAGTTCGACAATGACCTCAGCGCGTGGATCGACTTCGAGCGCACCCCCCTCGGTGGAGGCACCACCACGTACGACTACGCGTACACCGAGGGAGCTTCGCCCAACTCGTTCACGGCGACCAACCTGCGCACGGGTACCTACACCTTCGAGATCGGCGCGTACGACTACGAGGGTGAGCTCGCAACCTATGAGGGAAGCTTTACGATCACCGACGAGGAGCCGGTCGTCGACCTTGGCGAAATTGACCTCGGCGAAAGCACACCACTGTCGAGCGACGAACCGGGCAACACCGGCGTACTGCCCACCATCACAGACACCGAGCCGACCGTCGGAGATCTGCTCACCGTCGACAACGGCGAGTGGGACGACGAGATCATCGGGTTCGACTACCAGTGGTTCCGCGGCACGCGCCCGATCGCGGGTGCCGTCGGCGACACCTACGCTGTCGCGCCCGGTGATGCAGGGCACGAGATCTCGGTGCGACTGATTCCCCTGACGAACACGTCATTTATCGTGTGGCCTCCCGAATACGTGCTCGCGAGCAACGTCGTCACGGAGCCTACGCAACCCGTGATCAAGGGCGCAGCGGCCACCTCGTTCGAAGAACCGGTTGTCACCGGCGAAACGCGCGTGGGCCAGACGCTCACCCTCACCACCGGCGAATGGGACCTTCCCGGTCTCTCGTTCGCGTACTCGTGGGTGCGCACGACCGGCGAGACCACAAAGGTCGTCTCGACAAAGGCAACCTACAAGCCCGTCATCGCGGACATCACCGGCGGCTCGACCCTGAGCGCAACGCTGACTGTCACACGCGCTGGCTTCGAGTCTGCGTCGCGCACGGTTGAGGTTGGCGACATCCAACCCGCTGCTGCACTCACGCAGACGAAGAAGTCGGTCGTCACGTTCGACGAAGCGACGGGCACCTACTCGGTCACACCGGGCACCTGGAGCCCCAAGGGTGCTGTCGTCAGCTACCTGTGGTTTTTGTCTGACGACGACGGAGAAGGACCCATCGGCGAAGGCTCCACCTACCAGCCCAACCCCGACCAGGAGCACTTCGCTCTCTCGGTCAAGGTAACGGCGAAAAAGCCGGGCTACGCGACGACAACTGTCGAATACCTGGCCCGCCCGCTGCGACAGCTCGAGTGGCTCAACCAACCCACGACCAGTGGCACAAACCAGGTCGGCGGCGTTCTGCGCATCAACACAAACGCTGCGGCAACAGAGCCAGAAGCCACCGGCTACACGTTTGAATGGCGCGTTGACGGCACGGTCGTGAAGGGCGCGACGAAGTCGAGCTACTCCCCCACAAAGGCGGGCGGCGATGTCACTGCCGTTGTCACGGCAACGCGGGCAAAGTACGGCGCGATCTCGACCGGTTCCATCCCGTTCGGTGTGACCGCAACGGGTGGCAGCTTCGAGGGTGACTTCTACATCTCGGGCAGCCCGTACGTCGCGAACACCCTGACCGCCGATCTGGGCTTGGTTTCACCGACGCCGACCACTGCCACCTACCAGTGGTTCCGATCGGTCGACGGTGGTGAGCCGGTCAAGATCGCCAAGGCCACGAAGTCGACCTACGTTCCGACCATTCTCGACTACGAGGCCGAGCTCTCGGTGTCGGCGACCCTGGTTCGCGCCGGTTACACGAAGACCGTGCTCATCGCTACGAGCTACCCCATCGACGCTCGTATGCCGTCGGGTGAACCGAAGATTGCAACGTC
>Ga0247813_10000704_pt1 | contig 28648 bp, 23 predicted proteins | sample UWRJL169409C1_FD_180719 | JGI IMG/M metagenome (GOLD analysis project Ga0247813, IMG submission 180719) | Plant litter microbial communities from Arlington Agricultural Research Station in Wisconsin, United States - UWRJ-L169-409C-1 | ecosystem: Environmental > Terrestrial > Plant litter >...
AGCTCCGACAGTTCGTTCATCACCTGGGTGGCCTCGAGCGTCGAGATCGCGGCGGTGGCGGCCGGGTGGGTCAGGTAGTACAGGGTGGGGAACGGCGTTCCGTCGTCGAGGCGCGGCTTCGTCGCCACGACCGTCGGGTTGCCGCAGACGCAGCGCGCGGCGATACCGATCACGTTGCGGGCGGGGCGTCCCAGCTGGTGGGAGACGGCGGCGATGTCGGCCTCGGTGGGCGCGTCGAAGGGTGGGGTGCTCATGGAACGGGAACCTGCGGGCTTTCGAGTTCGGTGGCCGTGGCATCCGTCAGGCCTGCCGTGAAGAGGGAGGAGACGACCGTGTGCACCCAGTCGACCTGCGTGGTCTGGATCTCGGTGCTGATCGGTGCGCCGTCGGTGGTGGTGATCTCGGTGCCGTCGCCCTTCACCGAGTAGGTGAAGTCGCCGGGGAAGACGTACTTGAGGCGGTCGCGGGCCTGCGACTCGATGTAGGCGGGATCGCTCCAGCGGCCGACGTCGCTCTCGAGGTCTTCGACGGAGTCTTTTTTCTCCTGCACCGCGGTGGTGAGTTCGGCCAGCTGCTGCTGCTGCTCGATGACGAGGCGCAGGCTGGGCGCGAGAACGATGACGGCCAGGATGACGAGGCCGAGCATCACGAAAGTGAAGCCGGAGAGGCGGATGCTGCGCAACCACCGCTCCGGCGCACTTTCCATCGTCGGCAGCGCGACGGGAACCTTCTGCGTGCGCTGCCGACGTGCCATGGACTCGACCCTAGGCGGTGAAACGTGGGAATGCGCTGCGACCCGCGTACACGGCAGCCTCTCCCAGTTCTTCTTCGATGCGCAGCAGCTGGTTGTACTTCGCGACGCGCTCGGAGCGCGCGGGGGCGCCCGTCTTGATCTGGCCCGTGTTGACGGCGACCGCGAGGTCGGCGATCGTGGTGTCTTCGGTCTCGCCCGAGCGGTGCGACATAACGGCGGTGTAGCCGTGGCGCTGCGCGAGGGAAACGGCGTCGAGCGTCTCGGTGAGGGTACCGATCTGGTTGACCTTGATCAGGATCGAGTTGGCGGTGCCGAGCTCGAGGCCCTTCGCGAGGCGGGTCGGGTTGGTGACGAACAGGTCGTCGCCGACGATCTGGGTCTTGGTGCCGAGGGTCGAGGTGAGCTCGGCCCAGCCCTCCCAGTCGTCTTCGTCGAGCGGGTCTTCGATGGTGACCAGCGGGTACGCGGCGACGAGCTCGGCGTAGTACGCGCTCATCTCGGCGGCGCTCTTCTTGCCGCCCTCGAACGCGTAGGAACCGTCGGTGAAGAATTCGGATGCCGCGACGTCGAGTCCGAGCGCGATGTCCTTGCCCGGGGTGAAGCCTGCGGCGGTGATGGCCTCGATCAGCAGGTCGAGCGCCGCGCGGTTGCTCGACAGGTTGGGGGCGAATCCGCCCTCGTCGCCGAGTCCGGTGGAGAGGCCCTGCGAGTGCAGGATCGACTTGAGCGCGTGGTACGTCTCGACGCCCCAGCGCAGGCCCTCGCTGAAGGTCTCCGCGCCGACGGGCAGGATCATGAACTCCTGGATGTCGACGTTCGAGTCGGCGTGCGATCCGCCGTTGATGACGTTCAGCATCGGAACGGGCAGCACGTGCGCGTTGGCGCCACCGACGTAGCGGTAGAGCGGCATGTCTGCGCTGTCTGCGGCGGCACGGGCGACCGCGAGGCTCACGCCGAGGATCGCGTTGGCGCCGAGCTTCTTCTTGTTGTCGGTGCCGTCGAGCTCGATGAGCTCGGCGTCGATGGCGCGCTGTTCGGCGGCGTCGAAGCCTTCGATGGCGGGGCCGAGCACGTCGATGACCGCGTCGACCGCCTTCTCGACACCCTTGCCGAGGTAGCGCTTCTTGTCGCCGTCGCGCAGCTCGTATGCTTCGAACGCACCCGTGGATGCGCCGGACGGAACTGCGGCGCGGGCCACGGTGCCGTCTTCGAGAAGAACTTCGACCTCTACGGTCGGGTTTCCTCGGGAGTCAAGAATTTCGCGGGCGCCTACTGCCTCGATCAAAGCCACGGGTGGTTCTCCTTAAAGGTGGTGGATTATCCGTTAGGCATTCTACCCGCGCCGGCCCTCGGCGATCAGGCCAACGACCTCAGACCATCCGGTGAAGTGTCGGTGGCGCTGGATCGCAGTCAGTTGGTCGCTGCACCCAGCTGGCGCCACTGCAGGTCGTCGACGGTCGTGGTGTCGGCCTTCACCGTCGCCACCCGCTTGAAGCCCTGCGACGCCAACTGGTCGAGCAGCACACGGGTGTTCTTCGTGCTGCGCTCGAGCCGCACGCGCTTTCCGGCGGCTATCAGCTCGCTCTTCAGCGCGAGCAGGGTGGCCGGAGCGACGCTGTCGTCGTAGAGCAGCGCCGTCGCGTCGGTACCCAGCACGTCGGGCAGGTCGACCAGGTCGACGAGCCGCTCGAATCCGAGCGAGAAACCGGCGGCCGCGACATCCGTGCCCAGGAAGCGTCCGATCATGCCGTCATATCGTCCACCTCCGCCGAGCGAGTAGCCGAACTCGGGGTGCGTGACCTCGAAGATCGTGCCGGTGTAGTACCCCATGCCGCGCACAAGGAACGGGTCGAATTCGAGAACGGCGCGGTCGACCTCGCCGAGCATCTCGCCGATCGCGGCCAGCTCTGTGACGGCGGACTCGTCGACGCCCTCGGGCAGCGAGGCGCGGATGGCGGCTTCGCCGAAGCCGAGATCCATGCTGGCGACGGGGCGGCGCAGGAATTCGGCGAGAGCCGCGACCGGCTCGGCCGGGAAGGCGCGGTCTTTGAGCTCGTCGATGACGCCCTCGACACCGAGCTTGTCGAGCTTGTCGACGGTGATGAGCACGGCGGAGTGCTCGCCGGCGGGGAACCCGAGAACGGTGAGCATGCTGGTGAGCAGGCGGCGGTCGTTGATGCGGATGCTGCAGCCGTCGATGCCGAGCGCCCGGACCGTGGCCGCGGTGGCGGAGATGAGTTCGACCTCGGCGAGCGGGCCGGGTTCTCCGATGATGTCGATGTCGCACTGCACGAACTGGCGGTAGCGCCCCTTCTGCGGACGCTCGGCACGCCAGACCGGTGCGATCTGGATGGCACGGAAGACCTTGGGAAGCTCCCCGCGGTGGGTGGCGTAGAAACGCGCGAGGGGAACGGTGAGGTCGAAGCGGAGTCCGAGGTCGGCGAGGTCCAGGGCGTCGCTCGCGTTGTGGAGGTCGTCGCTGGTGAGCCCGCGCTTGAGCACGCCGAAGGCGAGCTTCTCGTTGTCGCCGCCGAGGCCCGCGTGCAGGCGTGCGCTGTCTTCCATGACCGGGGTCTCGATCTCGTCGAATCCGTGAGCGAGATAGTTCTCGCGGATGACACCGAGCACACGCTCGCGGGTCGCCTTTTCGGCGGGAAGGAAGTCGCGCATTCCGCGAGGGGCATTAACGGGGGAAGCCATGCTTCGATTCTGTCAGCATCCGCAGCGGGCCCGCGCACCGGGCGACCACCATCCGCCCGCGCCGTTCGGGCGGCCTCCGCCGTGCCCGCGCACACCGTCGTGATCATGTGGTCGCCGCCGCGAGTTCGCGTTTGAGGTCGTGCATGGCTGCGCTCTTCGATGGCATGGGCCGAGGTGTGCGTGTGGGGTCGATGTCGGGTGGTGGGAGGAGGTAGTAGTCGGTGCCGACGAGGTAGATCTCCCACCCGTTGTTGTGGATGAGGAGGTGGTGGAATCTGCAGAGCAGGATGCCGTTGGCGAGGTCGGTGCGTCCGCCTTCGGCCCAAGGGATGATGTGGTGGGCTTCGGTCATCGACGGTTCTTTGTCGCAGTCGCCGAACATGCAGGCCCCGTCGCGGACGGCTAGGGCGATGCGTTGTTTCGGGGTGAACGTGCGTTGTTCCCGGCCGACGTCGAGAGGACGCCCGAAGGCGTCGAGGGTGATCTCGGTGGTGGTTCCGTCGCAGGAGAGCCGTTGCACGGTCGCCACGCTGACGGGAATGGTCAGGCCTTCGATGCGGCCGATACCCGATCCGTCGCCGTCGAGGGTCGCCTTGGAGACGAGTACCCGGATGGAGGCGCCGCCGGTGCCGAGGAGGTGGGAGCTGTCGGCGTCGGATCCGGCCTGCAGCAGGCCGAGGAAGGTGTCGGAGGCGAGTTGGCCGATGCTGCGTGGGTCGTTGAGGATGCGTTCGGCGGTGTCTTGGTTCGGCCCGTCGACGAAGCGGACGCCTCTCTTCGGGGAGGTGGCCCGGTTGTAGAGCTCTTTCGCGATCGCGTAGTTCTCGGGGTCGAGGTCCCAGACGAACCGGCCCATGCCGTTGCTGAGCTCGAAGTGCTTGAGGGAGCGTTTGTCGAACCGTTCCCGTTCCCGGTCGGCGACACCGGCGGCGTCGAGGTCGTCACGCAGTTCGCGGGCACGGGCCCGCAGCCGGTCGATGTCGAGCGTGGTGGCGAGCGCGCACAACTCGGCGGCTGCAGACGCCAACGCGTCGGCGGACACGTTGTCGCTGGGCTGTCCGAGCCCGGCGCGGATCGCGTCCGCCGCCCCGACCGACACCGCCCCGGCGGCGACAGCCGTGGCGACCGGGGCCAGCCACGGCTCCGCGGCCTCGAACATGAGCCCGGTGTCGGGGTCGGTCGACCCGTCGACGGCTGCTTCGCGCACCAGCGTCCCCACCCGCACCGCGGTGACCGCTTCCCGCCCGGATGCCCCGGTGGTGACCTTCACCAGTTCTTCGGCATTGCGGAACCCCGACCGTTGCGCCAACCCGGAGTGTCCCATCTCCCTGGTCGACCGGGCGGCGATCTCGCCGGCGATCAGCGCCAGGTGTGCTTCGGCCAACTGCTTCTCACGCGCGGCCAGCCTCGAGAGGGAGACGAGAGTCGCGTCATCCGCGGTCTGAAAATCGGCGACATCGTTCGAGACCGCGCACAGCGAGGCGACGGCAGCGGCCATCTGCTGCGCGAGATCGGTCGAGGATGTCATGCATCAAGCCAACCACTTTCGAACATACATTCGAGAGAAACGGGGCAAAATGTGGAAAGAAAATCCGCCCCTGTGGAGAACTAGACGCTCGGCATGCCGATGACTCCCGCGTCGACCCCGCCGTTCTGCTCGACGTCGCGGATCTCGTCCTGCAGCTCCCGCAGCACCATGCGCAGCGCGCGCTCCGAGTCCAGCCCGTTCAGCCGCGCCGACGTCACGATCGCGAGCAGCACTCCCCCGAGCTCCTCCTCCGTCGACAGGGCGAGAGCCCCCGGTGCCGAGGCGTCGATGATCCCGATCTTCTCGGCCTTGGCCAGCACCTTGTCGGCGAGCGCGAGCGCCGGCATCGACTGCGGAATCCCGTCGAGAACGCTCGTGCGCCCCGACTTGTCGGCCTGCTTGAGCTCGTCCCACATGCCCGAGACGTCTGACCCCGACTGGATGTTCAACGCCTCCTTCTGCGCAGAATCACCGAAAACGTGCGGATGCCGACCGATCATCTTCGCGGTCATGTTGGCCGCGACATCCTCGAGTGTGAAGTCCTCCCCAGGCGTGTGCGCCGCGATGTCGCTGTGGAAAACCACCTGGTAGAGCACGTCGCCGAGCTCCTCGATCATCTCGTCGCGGTTGCCCCGCTCGATCGCTTCGACGAGCTCGTACGTCTCCTCGACCAGGTACTGCACGAGCGACTCATGCGTCTGTTCGGCGTCCCACGCGCATCCGCCCGGAGCCCGCAGCTTCTCGAGCACGGCGATCAATTCTTCGAGTTTCGGATGCTGCGTGGCGTCGGTCATGCGTCCATCCTGTCACCCCACCACACGGTCGGGTTCAGGAGGCGCGCGCCAAAATCGACCGTGCCCGGCCAACCATCGCCGCGTCGACCATGTCGCCGTTCGCGAGCGTCGCCACTCCCCCGGCCTCGGTCGCCGCGACCACCTCGTGAGCCCAACGAACGGATGCCTCCGTCGGACGAAAGACCTCGGCGATGACCGCGAGCTGCGCGGGGTGGATGGCAGAGCGACCGAACCAGCCGAGGTCGCGCCCGCGTTCCGTATCGATGCGTAGTCCGTCGAGGTCGCGGATACCGGGGTAGGCCGACAGCATCGGCGCTTCCAGACCGTTGGCTCGGGCGGCGAACAACACACGCACCCGGGCGTAGTCCATGGCCGTTGCCGACGCCGTGCCGAGGTCGCTCGCGAGGTCGGACTCGCCCAGCGCCAGCCGGGACACAGCCGGATGCGCCGCGAGCGCCGTTGCGTGTTCGACACCGCTTGCCGTCTCGAACAGCGCCGTGAGCGGCCGGCCGGGCAACGCCGCCGCCACCGCGTCGAGTTGGGCGAGCGACTCGACCTTCGGCACCCGCAGCTCGAACCCGGTGCGAACCCCGGCGAGCGCGGTCAGGTCGAGCGGCTCCCCGTCGTTGATGCGCACCTGCATGAGGGGTCCACCCGAGTACGCGTCGAGCCACGCCACCACGGCCTCGCGCGCCGCGGCCTTCCGATCGGGTGCGACAGCGTCTTCGAGGTCGAGAATCACCATGTCCGCGCCGGAGTCGGCCGCCTTGGCAAACCGGTCGGGACGGTCGCCGGGAACATAGAGCGCGGTGATCACACGATCCCCCGCTCGCGCAGCGCCACCAGTTGCTCTGGTGTGACCCCGATCTCGTCGAGCACCTCGTCGGTGTCGCGGCCATGGCCGCGTCCGCTCCAACGAATCGACCCGGGAGTCTCGGACAGTCGGAACAACACGTTCTGCATCTTTAACGACCCCAATTCCTCGTCGTCGACCGTCGCGATCGTGCCGATCGCCGCGTACTGCGGATCGGCGAGCACCCCGCGCACGTCGTAGACCGGCGCGACAGCGGCCTGCGCGGCCTCGAACGCCGCCAATACTTCGGCCGTCGGTCGTGCCGCGATCCACTGCCCCACCGCATCGTCGAGCTCGTCGGCGTGCTGTGCCCGGCTGTGCCCCGACGCGAACCACGGTTCATCCACGAGTTCCGGTCGTCCGACCAGGCGCAACACCCGCTCGGCGATCGACTGAGAGCTGGTCGACACCGCGACCCACTCCCCGTCGCCGGTGCGGTAGACGTTGCGAGGTGCGTTGTTCACCGAGCGGTTGCCCGTGCGCTGCTGCACTGTTCCCAGTTGGTCGAACGCGGTTATCTGCCCCCCGAGCAGCATGAGGATCGGTTCGATGATCGCCATATCGATCACCTGCCCGATCCCCGTACTCTCGGCCGACCGCAGGGCGATCATCACCGCATAACTCGTGGCGAGCGCGGCCACACCGTCGGCGAGCCCGAACGGCGGCAGCGTCGGCGGGCCGTCGGGCGCTCCGGTGAGCGCGGCGAATCCACTCATCGCTTCGGCGAGCGACCCGAACCCCGGGCGCGACGAATACGGCCCGACCTGCCCGAACGCCGTCACCCGGGCGATCACCAGCGCCGGGTTGGCAGCGTGCAGTTGCTCGGGTGCGAGACCCCAGCGTTCGAGGGTGCCCGGCCTGAAATTCTCGATCAGAACGTCGGCGTCGGCGACGAGGCGCAGCAGAAGGTCGGCTCCGTCGGCTGAGCCGAGGTCCATCGTGACGGTGCGCTTGTTGCGCCCCAGGGTCTTCCACCACAGGTTGACCCCCTCCTTCGCCGGTCCGTGCCCGCGCGCAGCGTCGGGCCTCGTCGGATGCTCGACCTTGATGACATCGGCGCCGAAGTCGCCGAGGAACGTCGCGGCGAGCGGCCCGGCGAAGAGGGTCGACACGTCGAGCACCCGCACCCCGTCGAGCGGTGCCGCGGTCATGCGAGGTCCCACGCGAGCCGGAAGCCGATGCTCGGCGACGCCTCGACTCCGAGGCCTGCGAGCAGATACTTCAGGCTGAACTCGGGCGGTCGTACACCGCCGTCGGTGTACCAGTCCGACCCGGTCGACTCGTGGTCGCTGCCGCCCTTGAGCATTACGAAACGCGTGACGCCGTCGCTGTGCTCGCTCTCTGTCCAGTTCCAGACGGCGGGGCTGCTGCGTTCGAAACCTTCGGATGCCGCGGCGAGTTGCCATTCGAACTCGGTCGGCAATCGCGCGCCGACCGATCGCGCGTAAGCACGTGCCTCGGCGAGGGTCACGCCGACGGCGGGACCGTCACCCGAGTGTGCGGTTCCGGCAAACGCGGCGTACTGCGCCGCCGTCACTTCGGTGCCGGCCACGGCGAATCCGCCCATCGACACATCGACGTGCTCGAGACGCGGGTCGTGTAGGCGAGGCGGCAGCGGTTTCCATTCCTCGATGTAGGGCGCACCCTGATAGCCGCCGGTCTCGCGGCGACGGAACGCGACAGGCAGCCGGTGCGCGCCGGGGGCGACCACGATGCTGCCCTGTGGCGCCGTGCCCACAACCGCGCGCGGCGCAGGCGTGCGCACCGACTGGCGTGCGGGAAACTCGGCGTCGGCGTTGTGGCCGTCGCCGGCCGCAGCCTCGAGCAGCGCGGCCAGCCACTGCGGCTCGTCGCCCTCGACCTGCAGCACGGCCGCGATGCCGTGCGCCGGAATGACCGCCGTCGTGACATCCGCCCGCCCTTCTCCGAGGTCATGGCCCGCGACGGCCCACTCGACGTCGCTGTTGTTCCGGTTGATCGCGGTCGACAGAGTCAGCCCGCCCAGGCGCCAAGTAGAGACGAACGCTCCGGGCGCCGGAGTCGACGTCAACGGAATCCACTCGCCGACGACGAGCACCTCGCTCAGTGCCCGCTGCACGCGCAGCATGCGGCGCAGGGTCGATGCGTCGCGGCGGTTCCATCCGACCCAGACGCCGAAGACGTCGTCCCACACGAGCATCCCCGTGCCGTTCATAAACGCCGACTGCAGCTCGTGGCTGTGGTCGCGGTTCCAACGCCGGGTCGAGTGCATCATGTGCCTGCGCTCGAACCAGTGCGCGCGCATCACCCCGGGCACCTCACTGTCGGCGAACCACTGGGCCCAGCTGAGCAGGTGGTCTTCGATGCGTTGGTTGGGCACGCGCGATTCGCCTTCGAGCACCGGAAGCGCGGCGACGAGTGCCGGGTTCGCTTCCTTCATCGTGTCGAGGAAGACGCCGTCGACGCCCAGTTCACGCACGAGCGAGGCGAGGTCGGTGGCGTGATCGGCGGGGCGGGTGCCCGTGTCCCACGGGTTGTAGTCGACGAAGATGCGGATGCCACGTGCCTGGAAGTCTGCGACGAGGGCGGGCAGCCCGGGCACCTGCCGATAGAAATCGAACTGGTTGCGGTCGTCGATGCCGATGATCGGATACGCGTGCCAGAGCACGATGCCGTCGAAACCGCCGAGGTGCGCGGTCTCGGCGAGAAATTTTTCGACGGTGAAGCGCTGCGCGGCGTGGTCGAAGAGCCGTTCGTCCCAGAGCCATATCTGGGCGACCGAGTAGGCCGAGCGGGTCCACGGAGATCGCTCGTACGCCGAGCCGTCGTAGCCCAGCCGGTTGCGGGCCTCGTCACGCCAGGCCGCGAGGTCGTCGCGCCAGGCTGGCCATTCGGCGGGGTCGGAGGGCGCAGCGAAGATCTTCGCGATGTCGCCTACGGCGGGGTCGATCACGCCGCCCGCGGGAAGCACGGTCGGCAGGTCGATGGCCCGCGGCACGAGCGGGTCGAGCGTGTTGGTCGCGGCCTCGTCGATGTCGATCATGCGGAGACCGCCCGGGTGCGACGGGCGAGGTCGTCGAAGCCGATGCCGTCGAAACCGGGCACGCTCGAGGCGAGCCGGTTGTGCAGCGGGTCGATAAAGGCAGGCGGCAGGGCGGATGCTCCAGCGAGCGCCCCGCAAACAGCCCCGGCCGTGGCGCCGGTCGAGTCGGTGTCCCAGCCACCCGATACCGCGAGGGTCACGGCCCTCGAGAAGTCACCCTCGCTGCGGACGAGGGCGAACGCGAGCAGCGCGGCGTTGTTGAGCACGTGCACCCAGTGCAGATGCCCGTAGTCGGCGTACACGGCGTCGATCGCGGCCTCGTCGTCGAGCCCACCGCGTGCGAGCTCTGCGCCGCGTTCGATCGCCGCGGCGTACCGGCTGCCGCGCGGCACGACCGAGAGTCCGGCACCGATCACGTCGTCGATGGTCGTTGCGGTGATCGCTGCCGAGGCGGCTGCAGCCGCGAAACACGCGCCGTACAGTCCGTTGCGCGAGTGGCTCAAGCGCGCGTCTGCGTGAGCCAGCCGCGCCGCCGTCTCGGGCTTTCCGGGCGATGCCCAGCCGTAGACATCCGTTCTGATCTGCGCACCGATCCAGTCTTGGAAGGGATTGCCGACCGTTCCGGCCTCGTCGGGCTCGTAACCGTCGAGCAGATTGCGGTAAGCGACGCGTTCGGCGGTGAAAACGCGACCGCCGGGCAGGTTCGCGAGCCACGACTGCGCCACGTCGTCGGTCGTGAAGCCGTGGCCCACGCGCTCGAGCAGGTCGAGCGCGATCAGGGGAAAGTTGAGGTCGTCGTCTTCGGGCATACCGTCGATGTTCTCGACCAGGCTCGTGGGGCGGCTGCGTCGGTTCCACGGGTAGCGCTGTGCGATGTCGGCGTCGAGCCCGATCTCGGTGAAGTAGCCGGCGATCGGCCAGTTGCCTGTCGACTCGGCGATGGCGCGGATGCCCGCTCGCGGAATCTTCTCCACCGGCTTGCCGAGCAGACACCCGGCGGCGCGACCGAGCCAAGCGCCGAGCACCCGGTCGTCGCTGGTCTCCGCTGGCCCGCTCCAACCTCCGGGCGCCGCGGCCAGCATCGACTCGAGTTCGTCGGGCTCCGACGCGGCGAGACTTTCGGGCAGGGGCGTCGCGTCGATGTCGTTCATCAGACCGCGGGCCAACGCGCGCAGCTCGAGCGGCGCACGCTCCGATGTCGCACCGCTCACGGCGGCGTCGGTCGAGCCTCCCGCCTCCCCCCAGCGCGCTCGTGCGTCGGCGACGTCTCGACCGTCGAGGTCGGCGGCGACGAGCGCGTGCGGCACCAGGTCTTCCGGCTGGGTCCAGCTGAGCCGCAGCATCAGCGGGCGACCTCGACGCCCGCGAGCGCGTCCATCGCCGCGGCCCGATCGGCCATGCCCGCTCGGTCGGAAGCCCAGATGTCGCGGGCGACCGATGCCATCACCGGCCCGGTCGACAGGATGTCCATGCGGCTGCCCTCCGAGACCGCAGTCACCCACTCCGACGGAATAGCCGATACACCGGCGAGCGCGCCGGCGAGCGACCCGGCCATCACCGCGATCGAGTCGGAGTCCCGGCCGTAGTTGATCGCCCCCAACACTGCTTCGGAGTAGTCCCCGCGGGCCGCGACGAGCATGCCCAACGCGATCGGCAGCTCCTCGATGCTCTTGGTGCGGCTGGGGATGCGCGCGTCACGTGCGGGCTGGCGGTAGTTGGGTCCGACAGTGTCGAACGGTTCGACCGCGGCGCGCAGGGTGCCGAGTCCGCTGCGCCAGTCGGTGACTGACGAGGCCGCGGAGGCCACTGCCTCGATCGCGTCGCGCGTGCCGTCTTTGGCCAGGCGCAGGGCGCTCTCGATGACGTCATCGACGGATGCGCCCGGTGCCATCGCGCGAGCGACAGCCGCGGCGAACACCCCGGCCGCCTCTCGGCCGTAGCTCGACTGGTGCGCTCCCGCGACATCGATCGCCTCGGCGTAGGCGGTGTCGGGCGCTCCCGCGTTGGCGATGCCGATTGGGCCGACGTACATCGTCGCTCCGCAGTTCACGACGTTGCCGACACCCGCCTCACGGGGGTCAATGTGTCCGTAGTGCAGACGGGTCACGAGCCACTTCTCGGCGAGGAAGACGCGGTGCAGCAAAAGCGCCTCCCCTTCCAGCTCGGGGATCCACCGGCGGTCGCCGATCATGATCGGCACGAGGTAGTCGGCGACCGAGTACGCGTCGAGGTGACCGCGCACCTGGTCGTAGACCTCGACGAGCGCGTTCGTCATCAAGGTGTCGTCGGTGACGTGCCCGTCGCCCTTGTGATACGGAGCGATGGGCCGGGCGTTCCGCCAGTCGGCGAGGAATGGCGGAACGATCCCGGTGATGAACCCGTCGTAGCGTTCCTGGATGGCTTCGGGGGTGTTGCCCTCGGCGGCGCCGCCCAAGGCGTCGCCGACGGCCGCGCCGGCGAGCGCCGCAGTCGCTTTGTCTTCTAACAGGTCCATCTGTTTTCTCCTTGCTGGTGGTGCTGGGCGTGCGGTGAACAAGTCGCGACGGTCAGCCGATCGCGGACCATCCGTCGGTGAGCTGCTTCCTCAGTTCGTCGAGAGAGATCGAGTTCGAGAAGTACTGCTGCAAGCTCGGCGTAGCGAACTGGTCCTTCCACTGCGGGTAGTTCGTGGCTTTCTGGAACGGAGCACCGCTGAGGTTCTCCCCGGACTTCAGCAGCTCGGCCCAGCCGTTGATTTCTGCCGTCTGCGCGGCGACCTCGTCACGGGCGGCGCTCGACGACGGGATCAGCCAGTCGCCCTGCGCGAGCTTCGCCTGGTTCTCGGCGCCCATGAAGTAGTCGATGAACTGCGCCGACTGCTCGATGTGCTTGCTCTCGGCGGCGACCGACATGGTCTGCGGGTTGGCCGCCTGCACCGACCCGGCCGATCCGGCGAGCGGGGGCAGAACCGTCCAATTGAAGCCCTCGGGTGCTGATTCGGTGATCTGCTGCGCGAGGAAGTTGCCGCCAATGTACATCGCGTACTTGCCGCCGAGGAAGCCGGGCAGCACGTCGGAGCCGCTCTGTGTGAGCGTGACCGGGTCAAGCGAAGCGTCGTCGTAGGCCATCGCGTGCACGTGCTCGGGCACCGCGAGTTCACTCTCGCCGACCGTGATCGTCGCGTCGGCGCCTTCGCCCTCGAAGAACGTGCCGTCGTAGCCCAGCGCGGTGTTCATGATCGCGGCGGTCGGCTGCTTCAGCCCCCAGCCGACGCCGAAGTTGCCGCCGGACGTCAGCTCCTTCGATATCTCGGCGAGGTTGTCCCAGGTGAGCTCGTCACCGGTCGGCACCTCTACGCCCGCGGCAGCGAACGCGTCAGTGTTCGCGTACACGACGTAGGTCTGCAGCAGGGTCGGCGCCGCGACGATCTTGTCTCCCGTCGTCACCGTCTCCCACACGTCGTCGGAGACGGCGTCTTTCACCTCGTCGCTGATGTAGGGCGTGAGGTCGGCGAGGTACCCCTGGTCGGCGAACCCGAGGATGTCGCTCGACTCGTCATGGATCACGTCGGGTGCGGTTCCGCCCTGGAACTGCGTCACGAGCTGGTCATGCACGTTGTCCCAACTGCCCTGGGTGAGCTTCACCGTGATGTCGGGGTTCTCTTCGTTCCACGCGGCGACGATCTCCTCCGTGGCCGCGATGGTCGAGTCCTGGTAGGCGAGGCTCTGGAAGGTGATCTCCACCGGGCCGTCACTCTCCTGCTCGGTGCCGCCTCCGCCGCCGAAGGCGCATCCGCCGAGGGCGACGCTCACCGCCACCGCGAGGGAACCGGCCGCTATAGCGCTCCGTTTTTTCATGATCTGCACTCCTTTGTGTGATGTACGGGATGGGTGGTGCTGTGGTCGATCAGCCCTTGACGGCTCCGCTCAGCAACCCCGACGTGAGCCGGCGCTGGATGATGGCGAAGAAGACGAGGCTGGGGATCGTGGCCAGCAGCGAGGCGGCAGCGAGCTGGCCGAGCTGCACCTGTCCTTCGGCGCCCACGAACCGGGCGAGGGTGAGGGGCAGGGTCTGCAACGCCGGGTCTTGGATGAGCACGAGGGCGAAGAAGAACTCGTTCCACCCCGAGATGAAGGTGAATAGGCTGGTGGCGACGAGTCCGGGCGCGAGCAGCGGAAGGATGATCACCCGCAGGATGCGAATGCGCGACGCGCCATCCATCGCTCCTGCCTCTTCGAGTTCGATCGGTATACCCGCGATGTAGCCCTGCAGCATCCAGAGCGCGAACGGCAGCGACCAGACCGTGTATACGAGGATCAGGCCGAGCAGGCTGTCCACCAGCCCGATCTGCTTGAGCACCAAGAACAGCGGGATGATGATCAGAATGAACGGGAAAACTTGGCTGAGCAGGATCCACCCGGTGGCCACCCCGCGCAGTTTCGTCTTGAACCGGGCGAGCGCGTACGCCGCGGGCAGCGAGATGAGCGTCACGATCACGGTGGTCGACACCGCGACGATCAGGCTGTTTCCGGCCGCGTGGATGAGGTTGGCTTTGTCGATCGCCTGAACGAAGTTGTCGAAGTTCGGGTTGGTCGGCAGAAAACTCGGGTTCGGCGAGATGAGCTCCTGCGGCGTCTTGAATGCCGTCAGAACGAGAAACAGCAGCGGGAAGCCGAGGAAGATCACGTAGCCGAGCAACGCGATGTACTGCAGCGGCCGGGCGATGCGGCGGCTGCGCGGGCTCATTGTCGTGGCGGTGGTCATGAGAGTCGGCTCCTTGCCTGGCCGCGCAGGTACACGAAGAGGAAGACGGCGATGACGATGACCATCACGTTGCCCATCGCGGCCGCGTAACCGAAGTTGCCGTAGCGGAATGCCTCGTTGTAGGCGAAAAGCATCGGCAGCATCGTCTGCCCGCCCGGCCCGCCCGCCGTCAAGACGTAGACGAGGGCGAACGAATTGAAGTTCCAGATCAGGTCGAGCGTGGTGATCGCGACGATGATCGGTCGCAACGCCGGGAGGGTGACATGCCAGAATCGCTGCCAGACCCCGGCACCGTCGATGGCGGCGGCCTCGTGCAGGTCGGTCGGCACGTTCTGCAGACCGGCGAGGAGGGTGATGGTGGTCTGCGGCATTCCAGCCCAGACCCCGACGACGATCACTGCCGGAAGCGCGGTGGAGAAGTCGCCCAGCCAGTTGACGTCGCCCGGCAGTCCGACCGCGCGCATCCCCTCGTTGATCGGCCCGTAGGTCGGGTTGAGCATCAGGCGCCACATGATCGCGATGACGACGGGCGGCATCGCCCACGGCACGAGCGCGAGCGTGCGGGCGATCCAGCGGAACCGCAGGTCGAGGTTCAGCAGCAGCGCGAGGCCGAGCGAGGCGAGAAACTGCAAAATCGTGACACCGAACGCCCAGATGAGACCGATGCGGAACGAGTTCCAGAACAGCTCGTTGCCCGCCAGACGGGTGTAGTTGTCGACCCCGTTGAAGTTGGTGACGACGTCGAGGCCGGCCTTGGCGTCGGTGAATCCGAGCAGGATGCCCTGCGCCAGCGGGTACACGCTGAACAGCACGACGGGCACCAATGCGGGCAGCATGAGCAGCCAGGCGTCGCGGTTGCCACGCGAGCGTCGGCGCTGCAGCTTGCGCTGCTTTGTTCCGCCGGGTGGCGACGCCGCGAGCGGGGTTTCAGTCAGTGTCATGTCTCATCACCTTTGATGGTCATCGGATGCCGCGGGTAGTCAGCTCGGGGAGGCCGACGATTCGCGAATGGTCAATTTGGGAGCGATCACCACCTGCTGAACGGGGGCGTCTGGGTCCTCCAGTCGCCTGATCAGCAGCTTGGCGGCCGCACGTGCACGCTTGACCGACCCGAGGTTGACGCTCGTGATCGACGGGGTCGCGAGTTCGGCGAGGTCGGTGTCGTCCATGCCGATCAACAGCACGTCGTCGGGCACGCGAATCTCGCGCTTGGCCAGCACTTTCATCGTGGCGATGGCGAGCAGGTCGTTCGCACAGACGATGGCGTCGGGAGTTGCCTGGTCAAGCAGCGCCTCGGCGGCGGCGAGACCGGCGCGGAAGGTGAAGTCGTCGGCGTTGACCTGCAGGTCGCCGTGCATCGGCATGCCACGCTTCTCCATCGCGGCGACGTAGCCGCGCAGGCGGGCAGCACCGGGAACCGTGTCGACCGGTCCGTTGACGAACGCGATGCGCTTCGCCCCCTGCTTGGCGAGATGTTTGACCGCGAGCGCCATGCCGGCGACGGAATCGGCGCGCACGTTGTCCACCTGTACACCGTCGGGTAGCGATCCGATGATGACGATCGGCAGGCGGCTGTCGCGCAGCGCTTCGATCAACGGCTCGGTGACACGCAACGGGCTGAGGATGACGCCATCGGCATACCCGCGGTTGAGGCTGTCGAGCAGCGCGATCTGGTCGTCGGGATCGTTGCCGGTCGAGCTCGTGACGAGGCGATATCCGGCCTCGGTCACCACGCGCGAGACCTCGTTCATCATCGCGACGTAGACGGGGTTTCCGACGTCGGCCACCGCGAGCGCTATCTGTTCGGTCTTGCCGACCTTCAGAGACCGCGCCGTCGCATCCGCCACGTATCCGAGCTCCTTGGCGGCCGCCCGCACCGACTCGGTGGTCTTCGCCGACGCCGGGAGCCCGTTGAGCACGCGAGAGACGGAGGCGATCGAAACGCCGGCACGCTCGGCGACCAGCACCAGCGTGGACTTCTTGCCGTCGGCCATGGCCGCCTCCCCATCGAAGTTTGTAAACGTTTACGAAAACGTTTACAGCACACTAGCTCCGAAGTGAGGCGGGCGCAACCATCCGAGACATCACGCATCCTGTCACCCCACCCGGGACCTTCGCCCCTGCCGCCGCCGCCCGCGACGGAGCAGAGTGGGCACATAACTCACCGACGAGGAGACCCCATGAAGGCAGCACGTTTCTACGGCCCGCACGACATCCGTATCGAGAACATCCCCGAGCCCGAGCTGCGCCCCGGCGCGGTCGCGATCGACGTGGCGTGGTGCGGCATCTGCGGCACCGACCTGCACGAATACCTCGAGGGCCCGATCTTCATCCCGGCGGCGGGGCATCCGCACCCCCTCTCGCACGAGGAGGCGCCGGTCACCCTCGGCCACGAATTCTCCGGAACCGTCACCGCCCTGGGCGAGGGCGTCACCGATCTGAGCGTGGGCGACGGCGTCGTCGTCGAGCCCTATTTCGTCTGCAACGAGTGCGCGCCGTGTCTCGCGGGCAACTACCACCTCTGCGAGAAGATGGGCTTCATCGGCCTGGCCGGCGGCGGAGGCGGCCTGAGCGAGAAGGTCGTCGTCGACCGCCGCTGGGTGCACCCGGTCGGCGACATCCCCCTCGACGAGGCCGCCCTCATCGAGCCGCTCTCGGTCGGCCACCACGCCTTCGTGCGTAGCGGTGCGAAGGCCGGCGATGTCGCCCTGATCGGCGGCGCGGGCCCGATCGGCCTCCTGCTCGCCGCGGTGCTCAAGGCCGAGGGCCTCACCGTGATCATGTCCGAGCTCAGCGAGGCGCGGAAGACGAAGGCGCTCTCGAGCGGTGTCGCCGACCACGTGCTCGACCCCAGCGACGAGAACGTCGCCGACCGCGTGCGCGAACTCACCGACGGCGTCGGAGCGGATGTCGCGTTCGAGTGCACGAGCGTCAACGTGGTGCTCGACATGCTCTTCGACGCGATCAAGCCGACCGGCGTCATCGTCAACGTCTCGATCTGGGGCAAGCCCGCGACCCTCGACATGCAGAAGCTCGTGCTGAAGGAGATCGACCTGCGCGGAACGATCGCCTACGTTCGCGACCACCCCGCCGCGATCAAGCTGGTGCAAGACGGCAAGGTGAACCTGGCGCCGTTCATCACCGGTCGCATCGCCCTCGACGACCTGATCACCGAGGGATTCGACACGTTGATCAACCACAACGAGACGGCCGTGAAGATCATCGTGCATTCGTAACGGTCGGATGTCGCGGACTATGGGTCACCGGTCGCTGGGCCCATCGAAGCTCCGTTACCGTTAATCCATGGAACCCGCCTCGACTTATCTGCGCGCCGAGCTCGTCCCCCGCAAAGTGGAGGGGTGGGCGAAGGTGCGACACTACGCCGCAGCCATCGGAAACGCCCTGCTCGGCGAAATCGCGGTGATGAACGATTTGGTGGTCTACCGCCGCGACAGCGGCGCCGAGATCATGCGCACGAAAGCGAATGTCGGGTCCCCCGAATTTCTGCTCGACCAGGTGAACGCCGACCTCGAGTCGAAGACCGTAGCCGAGTTTCTGAGCGAGTGGCGCCTCGACGACGACCCCAACCCGCCGACCTCCGTGCCGGTCGAGTAGCTCTGCCGGTCGAGCAGGTCGCGCTACTCCGCCGGTCGAGCAGGTCGCGCCACTCTGCCGGTCGAGTAGGTCGCGCAGCGACCGTATCGAGACCCTAAGCGGCCGCAGCCCCGCCCGCCGCGGTCTGCACGCGTGACTGCCGCGGCATAGCGATCGCGGCCACGACGGTCACCACGGCGACCACCGCGACGCCGATGAACACGACACCGGAGGCCTGCTCGACGACCGCGACATCCGTCTCGGTTCCTGCCGCCAAGAAGATCGCGTTCGCCAGCGCACCGAAAATCGCCACCCCGACGGCGCTGCCGATGGAGCGGGCGAACAGGTTCGTACCGGTGACGACGCCGCGCTCGTTCCACTCGACCGACGACTGCGCCGCGATGAGCGACGGCACGGCGATGAGGCCCATGCCGAGCCCGATCACGAAGCAGCACAGCGCGACGAACCAGAGCACCGGAGTCTGCGCGGTCACGGCGAGCGCCGCCGAGCCGACGACCGCGAACGCGAGACCGATGAGCACCGTCGTGCGGAACCCGAACCGCAGATACAGCCGCCCCGACTGCGACGCCGAGATCGGCCAGCCGATGGTCAGCACGGCGAGCGCGAGGCCGGCGACGAGCGGCGGGGTTCCGAGCGTGCGCTCGAGGTAGGTCGGAACATACGACGTCAGCCCGATCAGCACCGCGCCCACACCCAGCCCGATGAGCGAGGTGGTGAGCAGCAGTCGGCGCGAGAACACCCAGAGCGGCAGCACCGGCTCGTCAGCCTTCGACTCGGCCCAGACGAACAGCCCGAGCAAAATCGCGCCGAGTGCGAAGGCGCCGATGCTCTGCGGCGAGTTCCACGCCCAGGCTTGGCCGCCCTCGAGCACCGCGAGAATCAGCAGCGACAGCGACGCCGCGAGCAGCGAGGCCCCGAGGAAGTCGACCTTGTGCCGCTTCTTCTCGACCGTCTCGTGGAAGTGCGTGTAGATCATCCACGCCGCGATCAGACACAGCGGAACGTTGATGAAGAAGATCCAGCGCCACGACAGAAACTGCGAGAACACTCCGCCGAGGGTCGGGCCGACGACAGACGAGATGGCCCACACGCTGGCCAGGTAGCCCTGCGTCTTGGCGCGCTCGGCGACGGTGTAGATGTCTCCGGCGATCGTGACCGACATCGGCTGTACCGCCCCGGCCCCGAGCCCCTGGATGACCCGGAACGCGATCAGCGCCGGCATGCTCCACGCGAACCCGCACAGAATCGACCCGACGAGAAACAGCCCGATGCCGATGAGCACGATCGGCTTGCGCCCCACCATGTCACTGAGCTTCGCGTAGATCGGAACCGAGACCGCCTGCGCGAGCAAGTAGATGGAGAAGAGCCATGGGAAGAGACTGAAGCTGCCCAGGTCGTCGACGATGGATGACACGGCAGTAGCCAAAATCGTCGAATCGATCGCGACCAGCCCGGTCGTGAGCATCAACGCGATGAGTATCGGCCCCCGCTCCGACCTGAACCCGACGTCTTTGCGGCTGACGGTATTGCTCACGCGGCGCTCTTTCCTTCTTCATGGGGCGGATGTCCCCTCGGAAGGTAATTCGTGGGTGGCGCAGCGCATTCCCGACGCTCAAATTGCGAGATCGATAAAAGCTCCGGTCGCCTTCCAAAACCCCCAGTCTGCGAACTGGCGTTTCATCGTCAAGACGAGCATGTCAAGCGGCGGGAATTTCGCTCCCGTCCGCTACCGCCGCTGCTCGTTTACACGCGAAATCTGCGAGCCCAGGAAACCGAAATCGTGCAGCATTCTTCGATGCACGATAAGGCCGTGCGGTCGCGAGGCTGCCGAGGAATCTATGTGGCTAAACTAACAAATACTCATTCTCGACGATTGGATAAAAGATGGCAATAGTGCGCAACTTCAACCAGACGGCCGCACACGGCGGGCCACACCCCACTGAGACAGATGCAGAATGGTCAATTGTCAGTACCGCGTCTGGAGAAAAGCTTCTTCAGATCTCGACGTTCGGGTCGGACAATCGCGCTTCTCAGCCAAAGGTGAGCCAGACCCTTCAAATTGACCGATCGGTTGCAATTCACCTGGTCGAGGCGATAGTGGCGACCTTCGGGGCGGTGGACAACCTGCTGTCGAAAGAGGATCGAACGCCTGGTGCCTAGAGTGTATTCAGTTTCAGCGTCGATCCATTGACCTGCGTCGTGATGTCCACTACAAAATTGACTTGACTGATTGGAGCGTTGGCCGGGACTTCTACGCGCGGAATTTCGTCAGCTGCAACTACCGCGATGGAATCATCGCCCACGGCCGAGAAACGAAAGTCCTCCGCAGCTTCTAGATCGCCGCCCAACACCGCCAATGTCTTTCGCGCCATCTTTGGCCTCTCAAGCAGGGGCACAGAACCTAGAATCTCGGCCAATAGGGCGGCAACCGAGATCCCTGCGGCATCTGGCTTGATTGCGATCGACGCTATGAATATTGGCCGGTCTTTCGTGACGAGTTGAGCGAGAGAAAAGTGATGAGTTCGCGTATCGCCCTCCGTAGTCTTCACTTCTAGGAGGTAAGGCGGCAATGAGAAATCAAACTTGCTAGACGGCTCCAGGTGCCATCCGCTCGCGAATCGCGCGACGTCCGGCGAACTACGGATCAGCCATAATTCGCCCCAGAGACCGACAATTTCGGACCTACCCATCGTTCTTCGGGGAGCAAACAGTTCCAGGAAGTCATTGAGAAAGGTTTCGACTTCTGCTGCATTTGGAGATTCCGCGAGCGAGGCGAGAAGTATTCCGGCCATAGAGCCGAAGGCGGTGAGCAATCCGATGGAGCCAGATTCAAGAACCACAGTGGCGAATTGCCCCCGAGAAGGCGTTGCGGGATGCGCTTCCGATAGTTGATATTCGAAACCAGCGCTAATCCGTATTGCGTTGAGCCTCGTCTCGCTGACAAGAACGGTTTCTCGCAATTTGATCAGTAGGTAGAACTCATCAAGAGCTGAGACGGCGAAGAAGACATCTTGCCGACCGGGTACTCGAGCAGCGTGCATCGCGCCTGTATCGAGAAACTCTCGAGCGGCTAGTTCCGCATAGGAGGCGATCGCGAACTCCGAGATTGCCTTCGCGTCAGGCATCTTCCAGCCAAGCGTCGTTTGCCGCTCCAGTCGGGAAATGAAGAGCGATCCAGGGCACGCTCACATTAGGGTCCGTTTTCAACCGCACCATCCGCAACTGAAGGGTCACGTTCCTGACACTGGCGACGCTTCGATCTCCGGAGTACAGCACCTGGTCACCAACTGCGCCATTCGGACTCATGCCGATATGAATATTTCCGCGCAGCACCGCCAAATCGCGACCGGCACTCCCAGCGGTCTGCAGCGACGACATGAAGATCACGTCGACTGACGAGGCGGGATCCTTCGCCAACTGTCGACCAAGTGCAAGACGAAGTGCAGTCATCTGCAGCGAGTCCTCCTGCGAGACGAATCGCAGTGCGAGCAAGAAATCAAGAACCTCGCTGAGGGGCGCGTCGGCGAGCAACTCGTTGCGCGCTGTTCCTAACCGCTTATCGACGACCCCCGGAAGTACCGAAGAGTCGACAAGAGCGTGGTCGCTCCTGAGTTTGAAATCTTCGAAGGCTTTTCTGTTGTCATTCACGACGTCCGCATCTAGGTGCATGGACTTTGGCCAGACCCATCCCTTTTTAACCGGGACGCGCTTTACGTTACGGCCGACTATATTTTGCCGAGTAGGGCGGCTCAATTGTGTGTGGAGAGTGAAGTCGCGCTTCCACGCTTTGAGAGGCTGGCCCTCATGCTTTCTGAGGCTCGACCGGAAGAATTCCTCGTCCTCCACATAGCCAGCAAAAGCCTCGGCCGATCCTTTCGTTAGGTACACACGGCAGAAGTCGATGTATTTGGAGCGATATCCAAAGAATCGTGCCCTCTGCTGAAGAACATCCGCGTTGGCGCTCGCGGGGCGCGGCATATAGGTGACTGTTAGCCCCTCGACCGTGAACCCTCGGTCGAGCTTTTGTCCGCCGATCAGGATCCAGTAGTCCCACGTATTCCACTTGATCTGCGCTTCCGCATCTTTAGTTGAGTTTACGATGACAATCCGAACCTCAGAGATCTTCTCTGTCATCAACTCCAGTAATTCATCGAGAGACGGAAGTGCCCTAACCGTTTTCGTCAACTCCGTATAAGCTCCAGCGAACTCCGCTCGGACCTCGGCGAGCGTGGCAGCTTTACCGGAACCGAGGGCGTTCGACCAGGAATCAACCAAGCTCCGCACCCAGGCGGCGTAAAGCGCGTGGGGGTTGGTGTTTTGGTGCGCCTGAACCATCATCGAGCGATTGGCAGGGCCATCGGCCCCGGCCCCGGCCGCTATACCCAGTAGGAATACTTGTAGGGCCTCTTGTAGTTTTTGTGGCGGTTCCGTGAAGGGGGCTTTGGGATCGAAGACTTCGGCTAAGGGCACGTCGACGACCAAATCGGAACGCCGATCTCGGAAAAACGTTTGCCCCCCGGTGTACCCGTCGCCGTTGGTGATTACCTTCGCGAATGCGGGATCAAGGGCGTCAGTAACTGCCAGGAGAAGGTTGGCTTGAGGCGTGGCTGTGTACTGAAGGTAGGAGTGGTGGGGGATGGCATCCCGAAGAGCGATAATGGCTTCGTACGTTCCGCTTTCGTCTGTCGTGCCATTCAGGAGGTTCTTGCGGGCGCTAGTGTTCAGGCCGGCTTGGTCGCTCTCATCATCGATGATTAGAGTCGGAATTCCGGTCAGAGACAGCGTCGACAAGACGTTTGCCGCGTTGTTCAGACGTGAAGCGTGCTTAAGTAACGTGATTAGAACCGCAGGCTTGTCCTCAACCGTAAGATTCTTTCGGTTGCGGTCCCAGTTTGCCAACGTCTGCTTGATGTCCGTCTTTGTGCTGCCAGTCGAGTCAGGATTGTCAAAATGACGCCAGTCGCGTTGCAGATCTTCAAGACTCAAATCCTTCGCGAGACGCTCTTCTGACTGTCCCTTCAGGTTGTTGGTGGTGCCTGCCAAAAGGATCACTATCCCATAGCCGTTGTCACGAGCCAGGGACGTCACCGCCGTGAAAGACAGCGTCTTTCCAGACTGAACGTACCCGACAGCGAGTACAGCTGTCGAAGCAGCTGGATCAATAGGCGAGATGCAATAAGAGAGAATTTGCTTCGCCTCCTCGAGCACTGTTCGCACGGATCCAGACGAAATGCCGCCGGGCCCACTAGTTTTCTTCGCTACGAAGGCGCCGGTGCGTTTTCCTTCGACCGGAGACCAAGTGGGTGAACTCGTTTCGGCGGGCGTAATGGTTACGTTCATCAGCGTGCCTCTTCTCTATCGGTAATGGTGGCAAAGGCATCGCGCAGCAGGACGTTTAGATGGTGCACAATGCTGTAGGACTTCGCGCCGTTCAGTTTTCCGAGCGCAAGGGACAGTCCGAACGCAGTACCAATAGCGACTAGAAGTTCGCTGTTTTCGTTTCCGGCGCCAAGAAATTTGCGGCTAAAGGGATGCCCAAGACTGACGCTGACCTCTACACGCGAGTAGCGGCGGCCGGCGTCGTCGGTGTTATCGATAACCGTGCCGACCTCTAACCAGTCAATGCTGGCAACGTCGAGCGTTGTCCGAAGGTCAACTATCCAGCGCCCCGAATCCAAATCGAACTCGATTTCTCTGCGGATTGCTCGCATCGAAATAACGGAATCGATATCGTCTGGAACTGCACGGTCAACTACTGGGTTTGCGAGTACATCATCGACGATCGTGTCGAAGTGATCTTCGACTGCTTCCGCAACGTGTGTCGCGGCAGCTTCAACCGGGGCGACAAGATCGACTGCGGACTTGGCGCGGTAGCCAGACGCCTGCGCGAATAAGTTGAGGGGCTCTGCGCGCAGGGCATCATCAAGCAGCTCGTGGAAGAGCTCTTCTTCTTCCTCCCACCTGAACCCGTCCTTCGTATGACTTACTTCGAATCCATCTAGCGTCAACTCGCCATAGAGGCGCTGATAGGTATAAGTGTTGGAGCGGCCGAATATTTCAACCGGACGATACGGCTCGTCGTGGCTCCCTAGAATGAGTCTCCCGCGCCTTAGCAGTGCGAAACCGGCCTGCGACGTGGAACCAACGGCCCGCACTCCCGCGAAACCCTTGACGGTCTTGTTCCCGGGCAGCTCTATCTCGATCGGCTTGATCCATCGCAGTGATTGGCTGTCGGGGTCCGCGGCTCGGGGAGCGACAAGTGACTGGACCTCCTGGAACGCAAGGGACTCGCCTCGGAACCGCAGATCGAGCGTGCCATCCCGAATGAACTGACGGTAAATACTCGTGAGGTGACTCTTGATTTTCGTCACGGTCTGAGTCTGAGGAACGTGATTCAGACCGATGAGTTCCACAACGGTGAAATGGGCGCCGGCCGGTGATGGATCTTCTCGGACCGCGAGCGAACTTATTCGATTTTCGGTAATTCGCTCCAGGTCGAATGTCACCGATCGCTCGACGAGATCAAGGGAGGTCTTCGTGCGAACGGTCCATCGACGGGCGAACCACGATGCCGCACTCTTCATACCCATGCCGAACTCCGATAGACCTCTCCTATCTGGTGGCACTTCGGCCGCACGGAAGGCTCGCGGGAAATCCACGACGGATATCCCGCGAGCGTTGTCGGTTATGACAATCCGCCCCTCGCCGCTTAGATCCATGTCAATCGAAACAACCAATTTGGGCGGCCGCTCCTGGGGCGACCATGCCAAGTAGCTTCCGAGAGAATTGTCGACGAACTCTGCCAGGGCGAACCAGGGTTTGTAATTGAGGTGCCGAAGCACGGAGAGAATGTTTACCTCAGGCCGGATGTCGACGCTGAGTGATTCGTTCATGCGGCTTCTCGTATCGACGACATTGACGCGCCGCGGCCCGCATCATCGCCGAGCTCGATACCAGCCGTCGGCATGCTTTCCAACAACGCTTTCGCGACGATTTCGACGACCTTGGCGTTAACGGCGTTTCCAAGTGCCTTATAGGCCCGGCCCCGGCCTTCAGGCAAAGTGATGTCCTCCAAACTTTGCAAGCGGGCGCACTCCAGGGGGGTCATATAGCGCCTCTCCCAGGCAATAATGGGGACCTGGGTGTCGGTCATCGCAACCAAACTCGGTGAGGTAGTTGACCGCTTCACCCTTACGCCAGACGCTCTCATCTGGACGACGAAATTCCAAATCGATTTTTCTTCACCCTTCGCATTCCATTCGAACTTCTGAAAGCTAGAGGAAAATTTCTTGATCTTGGGCAGCCAGGGATCTATCCATTCGCGGTTAGCCGCGTAGAACTCTCGATTCTGGCGAATGAAATCCACTTTCCACTTCGGAAACTCAAGGACGGGCCTCCGAGCGTGGCTAGGTAAGGTTGCCATTTGCTGTTCAACGGAGAGCCCCTTTAGCGACGCCCCAAAGTTTCCCGCGTACTTTTCGAGACCTTCGGCACCTTTTGCAGCCACGACTGCAAATGGCGTCTCGACCTCGTACGGATAGGTAGCGCCGAACTCCATGGTCCAGAGCGGAAACGACGGGATCTCGAGGCCCTCGGGACTCGCTTGCAAAAAATCATCCCAGGTCTCAAGACAATTCAATGCTGTGGGCGAGAGTGGACGCGAGTCGATTGGGTTGGAATCGAGTACGTCGCGAATATCTGTCTTCGCAGAACTTGGTACGGGCCACTGCATACTGGCGAGCCCGTGCTTCGAACCGACGATGTATACGCGGTCTCTGATCTGCGGCACGCCGAACTGATGTGGCGAGTATCGCCCGTACTCGACTTCGTACCCGAGCGCCCGTAAGTCGTCGAGAATGCGCTGAATGGTTAGGCCGCCACGGTGCCGAAGGAGGTTGGGCACGTTTTCAAGTATGAAGGCGGACGGAGCCTTGGTCTCGATAATTTGTGCAACACGGAAGAAAAGATGCCCTTGCTCCGTGTGCTCGAACCCCAACTGTTCACCGGCTTTCGAAAATGGCTGGCATGGGAAGCCCGCAGCAAGCACGTCGTGGTCAGGAATTTCGGCCGGAGGTACTGCCATGATGTCGCCGGCCGGTTTCAACCCATAGTTCAGTTCGTAGAGTGCGTTTAGCGAGGGAACCCATTCGGCTGCGAAAACGGCGCGTCCACCGAGTCGGCTCAGCGCTGTGTGAAAGCCGCCCAGTCCTGCGAACAAATCAATGAAGGTGAACCCGGCAGGCTCATCGAAAAAGTCGGATTGCATTGCGGAAAAATCTCCCATATTTATTCAAGCTGTGGATTTCCCCGCAACTGGTACACATCCTGCCAGTGACAGCCGACTTCCGATCGCAAGCGCGCGCTACCTTCATTATTCGACTTATCCTCGCACATTCGCCTGTGATCGACACGCTGACTACACGGCGTTCCGATAGATGGTCGCAGAGCGTGCGCAGCACCTCCAAGCGGCATCCGTCAAACTGGTCACGTGCTCTCCCCCTCGCCCCTGACCCAGTGGATCCTCGGCGCCGTCCTCGTTGCCCTCCTCGCATTCATGACCTGGAACGCCATCCGCAAGAACCGGCGCGAGTACGCGACGTTCAAGCGGCAGCGGTCGACGAAGCGGCGGCAGAAGACGTTCCGCAAGTGGCTGCGGCAGTCGTTCGTCAACTTCGGTGGGGCCGCAGTCGTCGTGCTGCTGCTGAGTTGGCACTTCGTGGAACCGTTCACGAACGCCGTCGACGAGTGGCCGTGGGTCGCCGGCGCCAAGCAGGCGTTCGCCCACAGCGGGTGGCTGGGCCCGGCCATCGTCGGAGCGTTCGTGTTGGTCATCGGCGGCGGCGCCGTGCTCGGCATCTTCCTCGCCCGCCGCGAGATCGACAGCCAGGCCGACGTGCCCACGATCGGCGACGTTCAGGCGCTGCTCCCCCGCAACCGCGCCGAGCTCAAGTATGGCGCGGCCCTCGCGATCAACGCCGGGGTCGTCGAAGAGCTGCTCTTCCGCCTGGCCCTCCCCGCGCTGATCTTCGGCGTCACCGGCAGCGCGGTAGCCGCAGTGGCAGCCAGCATCCTGATCTTCGGATTCCTGCACATCTACCAGGGCCTCCCCGGCATCGTCGGCTCGGTCATCCTCGGCACCGCGTTTATGGCGATCTACCTCGCCACCGGCAGCATCGTGGTCGCGATCGTTATGCACGCGCTGTTCGACCTGCGGTCGCTGGTGCTGATTCCCGTGGTCGTTTTCGGGGTGCACAAGGAGCTGGGCAATGGGGCTCCGCCGGTGAAGAAGAAGATTGCGGATGATGCGGTGGCGGGTACTTCGTAGCGGGGTTTCGATACGGCCGCAGGCGGCCTAATCGACCGGCTGGAGGCGCAGGGCCGCCCAGCTGACCGGGGGGAGCTCGATCGTTAGGGTGCCGTCCGCGATCGTCGAGTCGATCTCGCGCAGCTGCACGCGCTCAGGGCTGGCCAGCGTGTTCGCCGCGTGGATGTCGTCGTCGTAGAGGGCGACCGCCTCGACGACCAAGACCGCGCCGAGGGCCGAGATGTCGATCGTGACCGTCGACGACGCCGAGACGCCGCGGTTCACCAGGAACACCGACGTGCCCGACGCGTCGGACGTCACCGCCGAGTCGACCAGGCTCACGGTGCCGTGCACGCTCGACTCGTAGGTGTCCGACTCGATGCGTGTGGTGAGCGCGGTCGCGCCGGCCAGACGCGAGGTCACGGCGAACGGGAAGAACGTGGTCTGCTTCCACGCGACACCGCCCGGCTCGGTCATGATGGGCGCGATCACGTTGACCAACTGGGCGAGGCTGGCCGAGCTCACCCGATCCGCATGATTGAGCAGGGAAATCAGCAGGCTGCCGACGACCACCGCATCGACGACCGTGTACGAATCCTCGAGCAGGCGCGGGGCTTTCGGCCAGTTTCCGACTCCCTCGATCTTGTCGACCGTCTGGAAGCGTTCGATGTCCCAGACGTTCCACTCGTCGAACGAGATGTTGATCTGCTTGGTCTTCTTCAGCGCGGCCTTGACGGCGTCGGCGGTGGCGGCGACCTCCTCGATCATCAGGCTCATGTCGTGGCCGGCGGCGAGGAAGCTCTCGAGGTCGCTCTGGCTCTCTGCCCAGTAGGCGTGGCACGAGATGAGGTCGATGTCGTCGTAGGTGTGCTGCAGCACGGTGTGCTCCCACGCGCCGAAGGTGGGCATGGTGCGGTTCGAGCTGCCGCAGACGACGAGCTCGATGCTCTCGTCGAGCTGGCGCATCGCCTTCGCTGTCATCGACGCCAGCTTGCCGTAGTCGTCGGCGTTGCGGTGGCCGAGCTGCCACGGGCCGTCCATCTCGTTGCCGAGGCACCACATCTTCACGGCGAGGGGCTCGTCGAGGCCGTTCGCGCGTCGGCGGTCGGAGAGGGTGGATCCGGATGGCACGTTGGTGTACTCGAGCAGGTCGAGGGCCTCTTCGACCCCGCGGGTGCCGAGGTTGACGGCCAGCATCAGCTCGCTGCCCGCTTTGCGCAGCCAGCTCGAGAACTCGTGCAGGCCGACCTCGTTCGTGTCGGTCGAGTGCCAGGCGAGATCGAGCCGGGTCGGACGTTCGGATGCCGGCCCGACACTGTCTTCCCACTTGAACCC
>Ga0247813_10000705_pt1 | contig 28576 bp, 18 predicted proteins | sample UWRJL169409C1_FD_180719 | JGI IMG/M metagenome (GOLD analysis project Ga0247813, IMG submission 180719) | Plant litter microbial communities from Arlington Agricultural Research Station in Wisconsin, United States - UWRJ-L169-409C-1 | ecosystem: Environmental > Terrestrial > Plant litter >...
TGCAGAACCTGCTTGGCAGATGGACTGCAATGTGTAAAAAATTACCAACTGCTCATCATCCATCAAAAGTATTAGGAGAGCTTAACAGAGCTTCTTCGATATTAAGAGATGTATTTAATGATACCTTCAGCGGTATTCAGATAGATGACGAAGAGTTGTTCCACCAAACGAAGGAATATCTGCAAGAAATTGCACCTTCAAAACAATCGATTGTAAAGTTTTATCAATCAAATGACACTCCAATTTTCGAGAAATACAATATAGAGAGACAAATCAAAACTTCATTTGGACGTACCGTTTCCATGAGTAAAGGCGCCTATCTTATTATTGAACACACTGAAGCTCTTCATGTTATAGACGTAAATAGCGGAAACCGTTCAAATAAGGCAACTAATCAGGAAGATACTGCCATGGAAGTGAATATGATTGCTGCCGCTGAAATTGCCAGACAACTTCGTTTGCGTGATATGGGCGGAATAATCGTAGTTGATTTTATCGATATGTCTAATCCTGAAAACAGGAAAGTCTTGTTCGACTTCTTGCGAGAAGAAATGAGCGACGATAAAGCAAAACATAAAATCTTACCGCCTAGTAAATTTGGTTTAGTTCAAATTACCAGACAACGCGTAAGACCAGAAGTTAATATTAAGACCAGAGAAGAAGATCCGAACAATGAACATGGCGAAATTGAAGCGCCAATTTTAATCATTGATAAAATCGCACTGGATTTAGACCGACTTTTAAAAACCCACAAAAATGTTGTGCTTAATGTACATCCGTTTGTGGCTGCTTACCTCAGTAAAGGTTTTCCATCCTTACGTTCAAAATGGTTTTTTGAACATAAGAAATGGGTGAAAATCATACCTCGTGACGCTTACACGTACTTAGAATACCATTTCTATGATAAAAAAGGAAATGCTATTTCAGAATAAAATAAAAACCGCCTCTCGAAAGATTGGCGGTTTTTTTATGGTTTTTTTTCGCCACGAATTCACGAATTAATTTTAAACTAATTCGTGAATTCGTGGCGGAAAATTTTTAGGTGTGCTTGGTTTTGGAATTTGGAATTTTTTAATTTGGAGTTTTTAACTTTTTATTCCCTCACAATTTCAATTTTACGTCTAATTTCATTTCCAAAAGCATCCACAACCGTAATATAATGCGTTCCTGAAGTTGGAGTAATTGGCAATTCATGAAACGTTTTGGTTGTGGCTTTATAAACATCATCAACATACCAAAAAAGTTCTTTATCTCTTTCAGAATAAGCTACTTTTAGAATTACCGGCTGTACCTCACTATTAAAATTCTTCGTCAAATAAATTTTACTGTTAGTTTTCGGATAAATAAAATCCATAGTTGTGGTTTGTGTCCCCTGACAATCTTCTTTAAAGGGAGGCAAAGGTAAATATTCGATATGCTGACTTTTGTAATACCATGCCATCACCGGAGGCAAAACAAACCAGCTTTTAGTCACAATATTATCAATGCTTTCACAACTGCTATTAACCTGAAATCGCTCCGATTTATCTAAATGAACCTTTTTATGATACGGACAAATGGCGGTTGATTTTCCTTTTTTAGAAACCCACTGCTTGATTTTAGGACAATCTTCTTTTGCTAAATAACCGCTCAAACGACAAACCTCAACTTCTTCTAAATCCTTATAAGGCGTTGCGAACCACTTTTGTCTCGGCAATAAATTAAAAACATCAAATAAAATGGGGGCTGCACTTGTAACTCCGGTTAAAGTTGGCCTGCCTTCTCCTGTCGCATTTCCAACCCATATTCCTACTACATATTTTGAATTGGTACCAATTGCCCAGGCATCTCTATTTCCAAAACTTGTTCCGGTTTTCCAGGCAATTTTCAACGAACTGTCATAAAACTTCCACGCTTCATCACCTTCTGGTCGGTTTACTTCTTCCATCGCATTATACGTCAGCCAAATTGCTCCCGCTCCCATTATATTTTTCTGATCCGTTTCTGATCCAAAATCGGGTTCAAAATCATTTTTATAATTCAGCTCTACAAATTCCTTCGTTCGATACTTTGCCTGGTTTTTAATATAATAATTTACTGTCCCCGATAATCCCGCGTAAGTTCGGCACAAATCCCATAAATTACTTTCGGCACCACCCAAAATAAGCGATAAGCCGTAATGATCCGGCGTTTTATTAATGTCTCTTAATTTGAATTTTTGCAATTCTTCATAAAATTTATTCACACCAAAATCCTGAAGCATTAAAACGGCCGGAATATTCAGCGATCGCGACAATGCACGATGCGCCGGCACCGCTCCGTCAAATGTAAGATTAAAATTTTGCGGGGTGTAACCAGCAATTTGAGTTGGTACATCAGCTACTAAAGTGTTTGGCAATAATTCACCATCGTCAAGCATTCCAGCATATAAAAACGGTTTTAGAATACTTCCGGTACTTCTAGGAGCATCAATTATATCAACATCTTTTTGATGGTCTTTATCGGTTGGTGCATTTCCAACATAACTCATCACATTTCGATTCGAAACATCAATTACCAGAATTGCGAGATTATTTACTTCGTTTTGTTTGTACTGATTGTAATAATATTTCGCAATTTGATTGACTCTATTTTGCAAAGCATAATCAATCGTAGTTTTTACACGAGTTCCTTCTTCATTCTTAGCCACGCGCTGCAATAAATGAGGAGCAATTTGAGGTAAATCATAAGGTTTTTGTGGTAATGGTTCTTCTATTGACAATTCGTAAGTCTGTTTATCAATAATACCTTCCTGATGTAATTTCAACAAAAGTCGGTTACGTTTATTCAATAGTTTTATTTGATTTTTCCCGGGATAAATTAAACTTGGAGCATTGGGCAAAACGGCTAAAGTTGCATTCTCCGCCCATGAAAGTTGATTCGATTGTACTCCAAAATATCGCCACGAAGCCATTTCCAAACCGACCACATTCCCACCAAATGGCGCATGAGCCGCATACATTTCTAAAATTTCATTTTTAGAATATCCTAATTCTAGCCGGGTTGCGAGAATAATTTCGATTAATTTTTCAAAATAGGTTCTTCCTTTTCCTTTTCGGGATAAACGAATAACCTGCTGTGTTAATGTACTTCCACCTCGGACAACTTTTCCCGCTTTATTGTTTTGTTTAATGGCATTTACCATCGCAACGGGATTAAATCCGGGATGTTTGTAGAAGTATTCGTCTTCAAAATAGACAATACATTTTTTGAATTTATCAGGTACACTGTCTTGGGCAGGAAAACGCCATTGTCCGTCATCGGCTATTTTCGCACCAAGTAATTCTCCTTCTTTGCTTTCAATTACCGTTGAATAAGGCTCTTGAAATAATGTTCGTGGTATAGAGAAATAATAAATCAGCAAGAGCAAAAATGCAATTGATGACTTTATTTTATTCTTTTTTATCCAATTTATAATGCGTTGTGAGAACGCTATTGATTTATTTTTCAACCTAGTAGTTATTTAACCGCAAAGAGCGCAAAGGTTTACGCAAAGTTCGCAAAGAATATTCTTTAAAGAGTTTAGCACGCAGATTTAGCGGATTTAGCAGATTTTTTTATCTGCCAGATCTGCTAAATCTGCGAGAGACTTTATTTCACCACCTCAACCCAGAATCCTTTTGTTCTGGCTAAAAAAGTATTATCATACATCGCCTCGCATTGCAATCCAGGCAAATAATAATTTCCAAGATAAGAAGCGTTCAACAAAATTCGGAAGACTTTTGTTTCTCCGGCTTTCATTCCAAAATAGAAATTAGTTCTGTCGTCGCGAATATCAATGTAATCTGCAATATTGTTTGTTGCATCTCCGTAATCGGTAAAACGCGTATTCACAATTTCAAAACCTGAAGGCAGAATTTGAGATAATGCAACATTTTCAACATGCTCATTTCTTTGATTTCTTATCGTCACTTCAGCAATAAACTCTGTTCCCTGACTAATTTTTGAAACATTGATTACACTTCCTTTTCTGTTTTTGAAAACAATAGCAGCCGAAACATCACTCGCAATTACTTTCTCTTGTCCGATTGGCAATATTCCAGTGTTCAAAACACGAACGTAAACCGTGTTATTTTTAATGTTTTTCAGCGTTATGCTATTAGCACCCGTTTGAGCAACCAAACTTCTGTCTGCGATTGTTTTTTGAGTATTTATCGTCTCGCCTTTTCCGTTTTTGCTAAACTGAATATTGATTCCTTTTGGACCGTTACTTACAGCAAATTTCGACATAGCATATAAACAATAAGCCGTGGTCTGCGTACTCATCCACTGATTGTTCGACATTTGTTTGGCTAATTTAGCAGCCATATCAAATGCTTTTTGTTTTTGTCCTAACAGCAACATAGTTTCCAAAGCCATTGCTCTGTTTCTTTCACCTGAACCATAGTAGTAATAATTATAATTACTCGATTCGTCTTCAATTTTACTATGCAAAAACAAGTTCAATCCAGCTGATTTTTGTCCGGCCAAAACATATGCTGCAGCCAAACGCAGCTTACTTTCGTTTGAAATTCCTTTGGTTTCTCTTAATCTGTTCATCGAAGATAAATCAGCATTTCCGACTAAAGCCAACGTGTATAACCTGTATGCCTGAGCCAAATCGTTTCCGTATTTCGCTTCAAAACGCCATTGTTTTGCTTCGCGTTGTTGGTACGAAATCCATTTTGATTTGAAATTAATTGGCAAAACATAACCTTTTTTCTCTGCTTCAATTAAGAAATGCCCTGCATACGAAGTTCCCCAATCGTCTGCAATAGTATTTCCTTGCCAGTAAGCCACTCCTCCATTTGACAATTGAAAACTTCCCAATCTTGTAATTCCGGCTGTAATATTCTTTTGAATAATTCCTTTTCGGGTTGCATCCAAATCAACAACATCATTCAAATACAATTGTGGAAAAACAGACGAAGTCGTTTGCTCCACACAACCATGCGGATATTGAATAAGATATTGCAGTCTTCCATTTAAATTCATTGATGGCATTGATGAAACTTCCAATCTTGCTTTATTACTTCCTGAAACTCCAAAAGTTTTCCATGAAATCGTTTTGGTACTGTTTGGAGGCAGAATTACATCCGTAAAAGTATTCGTAACCGGATTTGGATTCGTCATATCGATTTCGACATCATAAACCGATTTCTCTTTTCCTGAAGTGGCAACAACCTGAACTTTGGCAATTCCGGTTGAAGAACCCACAACCAAATTGAAATAGGCCATTTTCTCATCAGGCGAAGCAAAAGTCAAGGATTGCGTTGCGCTTCCCATCACTTTTAATCCGTTGCTCGTTTTGATCTGAATCGACACATTTTTGATATTATTTTCCGTTGCAAAAACAGTAACCGGAATCGTTACTTTTTCTGAAGGCGAAATTTTTCGTGGTAACGAAGCCAAAACCATCAACGGACTTTTTACGGGAGTTGCTTTTTCGACACTTCCGTAAGCACTAGTATTCGCATCTCCCGCAACCACCATAGTTCGAACTGAACCAATATATTTTGGTAATTTTAATTGGTGTGATTTCGTTTGTCCTTTTTCTAATTTAAACGGACCATAATATAATACAACAGGTTTAAAACGATTTGCTTTCTTAGCTTTTCCACCGCCTAAATCCTGATCTCCACCAATACTGAAAATCTGATTTATTTTTCCGCCATACGCTCCAATTACATCATCGTAGATATCCCAGGTCTTAACACCCAAAGCTTCACGAACATAAAAACTATCCCACGCATTTGGTGTTTTAAATCGGGTTAAATCCAGCAAACCTTCATCGACAACCGCAATCGTATACGTCATTTCTTTTCCGGTTTTTTCTCCCACTTTTACCGTAAAGGCCTGCTCTGGTTTTAATACATCCGGCATTGATAATGTTGGTGCCAAAATGGTGTTTTTATCCACCACTTCAATCGGAACAATTCCATACATACGAATAGGTGAATCATTTTTGGTTGAAGCGTGAGGCTGTAATAAGGTAATATTAAAATACACATTTGGAGCCATTGCGGAAGTAATTGGGACTTCAACTTTTGTTTCTCCTTTTTGTGTTTTTGCCCATATGGTCTGTACCACTTTTGATCCGTTTTCGATAGAGATTAAAGCTCTTCCACCTTCACTTGAAGGGAAAGAAATCTGCGCTTTTTCGCCTACAGCATAGTTTTTCTTATCTGTAGAAAAAACCAACATATTGGCTGTAGAAGCATCTCTGTTACGTGTTTTTCCAGACCAAATTGGCCAGTCAATATTTACCGTTAAAGCTGTTGCATGACCGTCTGTATTATCTGAAACACGTATTAAATAACGTCCCCATTCTTCATCGGTTAACGAAAACTGAACACTCCCTTTTCCACTTGAATCGGTATTGATTACAAATGTTTTGTATGAAGTCGTTGCATTCGAAGAATTATAATTGGATAAATTATCACTCGACGCATCCCACCACCAGCGCCATTCTACTTTATAGACTTTTACTTCGAGATTTCTAACTGATTTTGGTCTTCCATTTTCATCAACCGTTACTATATCAAAACGATTGTTAGTTCTCGTTTCCAGCATACCGTATTTATTAGGTTCCGGCGATTTAATTCCGACATAGGTTTTGTACGGAGAATAAGTCGTTGAAATTACATCAGTACTAAAATCTCCACCTTCTTCATACACTTTTGTGATGAACGCAGCACGAAGCATTCCAGGCGCCTGACCTTGTAATTTTGGTTGAATATTTACTGAAGCTTTTCCGTTTTCATTTAATTTTCCAGAGAAAACATTTATTTCTTCTGTGCTGAATTGACGCACTAAATCATCAAAACTGAATTTCTCATATCCTTTAAAAGTGGTCGTTTGCTGAGAAAATTTTGCCTGTATTTCTACATTCAGATTTTTAGCAATGGCACCGTGAAGCCATGTTACTTCCAGATTATCAGTATTTGGATAAGATGATGAAAGTGTTTTTCTTGTAAATGTATTTTTGATTTTTAAACGATTGGGTTTGATCGTTTCAATTTTGATGCTTTTGTAAAATTTAGCGCCACCAACACTTACCATTGCTTCCCAATTTCCTGTTGGAGCCTCCTGGCTTGTTGGAACGGTAAAAGCATAATGGTTTAATTCATTTGTTTTCTGAACCGTCTGATAAACCGTTTTCCCATTCGGATCATTCAATCTAAATTTGATTGGATGTGATTTCGGAAGTTTATTTGATGCGTCATTCAAGATGAAAGACAAATACAGATTATCGCCCGGACGCCAAACGCCACGTTCTCCATAAATAAAGCCTTTTAAACCTTTTTGCAAGGTTTCGCCGGCAACATCAAAATTACTGACAGACAAAGAAAGTCCGTCATCCAGCTTCACGTACGTGGATTGATTCCCTAAAGAAACAATAGCAAAATAAGCGAATTTATTCAGCTGAAAAGAAGCAATTCCTTCGCTGCTAGTAGCCGCAGTTGCTATTTTTTGCTGCTGATAGGTATATAAATCCACTCTTGCATTTGAAACTGGTTCTGTTGTTACAATATTGTTTACAGCGAATACATACGATTTATTCTCGCCTCTTTTTGCAATTACTCCTAAATCTGTTGCCAGAATATTAGTTGCTATTTTAGCATTGTAATAATAAGAGCTGGTACAAGGATCCTGACTTTCTCTCCATTCGTAATCGTCATAGTAGTAATCGTCATACGAGTTTTCACTATAGTTCACATCATTTTCATCGACTTCTTCCTCTTCATCATCATTTGAACCTTCTTCTGAAGTTTCACATTTATATAAAGAATATTTCTTTTTGTATACAAATTCTACTCGATAAATCGCTCCCGGTTCTGGTGTGATTATTTTAGATAAATCCAAAGCAAAAGTGTTCCACTTAGCTGGGTTTATCAATTTGCTTTCAATTAAATTCAGTGTTGTTTTTGCAATGGGCTGAGCCACTTTCTTGAGATTTTGAGCTCCGTTTAATTCATTGTATTGCAAAAACTGCAGTATATTATTTTTGTAAATTTTATACACTTTTACATCAACCGCACTTAAGTTAACAGCTTCAAAATTTAGTTTTAAATTATTAGAACTTGGTAAAATAGTTCCATTTTTAATGAATTTAATACTTGGTTTGATTTGGTCAAAAGAGATTTTCTCGGTGTAGTTCGAGTCCATTTTTTTGCCGTACTGACTTTCGATTCCCTGAAAAACTTCAATCAATAAATCTCCGGCTAAAATTTGTTCTGGTTCAGCTGTGGCTACTTCTTCCTGAACCACTTCAACTGCATCGTCTACAACCGCCGCAGCACTATCAACTACAACTGCAGCCGAATCTACTAACGAAACCGCAGTTTCTTCTACTGGTACTGAAACCTCAACTTCTTTTTGAACTGGTGCTTTTTCATTGTTGAAATACACTTTCAGCAAATTCCCCTGAGTGGAGAATTTCAGATTATTAGTATTCTGAATTGACACTAGTCCTGCAAAATCCTGTCCTTTTTCTAAAGGCTCAGAAAAGTTAATTAAAACGGATTGATTGCTTCCATCAGGAACTTCAACTTTGATAATTTTAAATTCGTTTATATTCGTAATCGGAACATCGATTTGACCTTTCTGATCAATATCAAAATCGCTTCCATCGTAAATAATTTCCAGATTTGTGGCTTCAGAATAACGCTGAATACTGTCAATTATAAAATGGAATTCCTTACCGGAACCTGAGTTTTTCTCAAATTTAATTTTAAGATTATTTCCTTTTTGCTTGGCTTCAACTAACTTCTTAGCGGTTTCAATATCAATATTATCCGCTGTTTTAAGAACGCAGTTCAGGTATTGATATTCTTTGCTGTACGATTGAATATCAGCCGTATTTATGGTAAAATCCTGCTTTATGGTTTTGACCGTAAAATTGAAATCAGAGAGTTCTTTTTCTTTCTCTTTTGGAAGTGTGATGATTTTATCTAAGTTTAAAGTAACCTGATATTCTGTTCCCGGTTTCAGCTTTTTTTCCGGGATAAAAGCAATGGTGTTAGGAGAAAGCGCCACGACTTTACCGTCGACACTTGGAGAAATATCAAACAAATCACTGTCTAAAACCTGATTGGCTTTCCATTCTTTTTTATCGAAGGCCAAAACTACCCTAATGTCCGATTCCGACGAGACTATGCCCCCGGTGAAACTGACTATATACTCTTTAAATAATGAAAAATCGGAATTGAAATCTGCTGCTGATTTTCTGCCGCAAGATTGAAAAATAAAAAACACACAAAACACGAGAACTAATCCTTTTGCTTTCACTTTTATTTAGAGTTAATGGGTTACGAATTTTAAGAAATGACAGAACGTTTTAACATTTTACTATTAAAACCATAACTAGCGAAATACCAATTATATTGTAGTAAATGTAAAGTATTTTCTGAAATATTTTAAGAGGAAAATTCGCTACTCTAACTATTTAACTTTTGTTGAAGTTTTGTAAAATTATTTTCGTCTTTCAATGAAGAATCGTTTCATTAAATCAGCGGCTTCATTGGCCATAATCCCTGAAATGACGGTAGTTTTTGGATGCAGTTTTGTTCCCATAACCATAAAGCCGCGTTGTTCGTCACGGGCGCCAAAAACAATTTTTGAAATCTGACTCCAGTACAAAGCGCCTGCACACATTTGGCAAGGTTCGAGGGTTACATATAAGGTACAATCTTTTAGATATTTTCCACCAAGAAAATTTGCTGCCGCCGTAATGGACTGCATTTCGGCATGAGCGGTAACATCGTTCAACAATTCGGTTAAATTATGACTGCTTGCAATTACTTTATTAGCAACAACAATTACGGCCCCAACAGGAATTTCGCCTTTATCAAAGGCCATCTCAGCTTCCTGCAAAGCTTTTTTCATAAAGTATTCGTCGGTGAAAGGATTTATCATAGTTACAAAAGTACATTTTTGAAATAATTTTGGATGAAAAAATTGGGATAGGATTACTAAAGTTTTAACTTCTAAATATTTATTTGACTAAAAAGTTCAAGTAATAAGATCTATTTCTACCTTCTCCTTTTGGAATTAAAATATTTTTCTCTGTCAAATCCTGCAAATCTCTTGTAGCTGTTGCTCTTGATGTTTTAGTAATGGAGACATACTTTATTGCCGTCATTCCTCCCTCAAAACCAGACTCACCATTTTCAAACATTTTTAAAACAGCTTTTGTTTGTCTTTCATTCATTTCGTTTTTAAATTGATCTAAAAACTTACTTTTATTTAATGTAAAAAGGATAGTTTGTTTTGCATTTCTTTGAGACTCTAAAATCAAACTAGAGAAATAAAAAATCCAATCTGTTATTTCTAGAGTTCGTTGCGCTTGTTTTAACGATTGGTAATATTTTTTTTTGTTCTTTTCAATAGTACTTGAAATACTCATTAAAACTGGTCGATTCAAAGTTTCAGCAAGAGCTTTTTCCGCAATTGCTCTACCGATTCTTCCATTTCCATCTTCAAAAGGATGAATGCTTTCAAAATACAAATGAGAAATCGAAGTTTTAATCAACGCTTTTTTTATATCGTTTGGTTTTACTCCAAAATCATGGTACCACTTAATGAATTTTTTCATTTCGCTTGGAACCTGATTAGATGGTGGTGCTTCAAAATGAATAATTTCTTTTCCGTAAGAACCCGAAACAATTTGCATTGGCTCTTCTCCCGTTCTATATTCGCCAGGATTAATTCTTTTTGAATATTCCATCAAAATATCATGCCATTGCTTAATCATATTTTCAGATAATTGTTCAGAATAAGAGTTACGAACCATGACCATTAACTTCCCAATTCCTTGAGCATTTTTATCTCTGATGTGCCCAAAGGTTTCAGTAACTCCTAAATTTTTCTTGATGGAAGACATGATATCTTGTCTACTAAAAAACTCTCCTTCAATTTCAGAAGTTTTGATGGCCTCCGAAATCATAAATTGCAAAATAGTTTCCTCTCGAATTACAGTTGATAAAGATTCCACGAGACCTTTCACCTCTCCTATTTCAAAAGCAAAATCAATACATAATGAGTCGATTATAGAATCATCATATATGAAGTTTTGCCAGTCTGGTAATTGCCAATTATATTTCATGAGGCATTTAATAAAATTAATCGCCTCAAATATAGTCATTTTTTGAGGCGATTAAAAGAATTAATTGCCTCATTCTTCTTGAAATGATTTTCGTATTTATTTTTTATTACATTTAAATATTGAAATTCAAACATGGAAAGAAAATACAAATTAACAATTCCTGAACCTTGTCCAGAGAACTGGGATAAAATGACGCCAAACGAAAATGGCCGTTATTGTATGAGCTGTTCTAAAACCGTTGTTGATTTCACATCGATGTTACCTAACGAAGTACAGCATTTTTTCATCCAAAATCAAAACAAAAAGATCTGCGGAAGATTTAAGAATTCTCAATTGGATACGATTAATATTCAAATTCCGACTCGCATTTTGTATAATCAAAAGTATTATCACAAAATGTTTTTATTGGCTTTATTTATTGCAATGGGCACTACCTTATTTAGCTGTCAGGATAAAAACGGAAATAAGCAAAAAATTGATAAAGTTGAAGTTATTGAAGAGAATGCAGTAGATAAAAATATAACTAAAGGAAAAACACTGCGCGGAGAGAAAAAAAATCCACCTCCTCCTCCACCAAAAGTTGATCAGGTTAAATTTGTAAAACCAAAAGAAAATGATAATCTAAAAACTGAGAAAATAAAAAATAATAGAAATAGCGCTGCAAAAGTGGCAATTTATGCTAGTACTAATGGTGAAGTTTTATCTGAAACCAATGCAGAATTTCCAGGTGGAATTGAACAGTTCTCTATTTTTTTTGAAAAGGAATTTAAAAAACCTGAAAATATAAACACCAAAAATCTCAAAATCAATCTTTCGTTTGCAGTAGAAAAAAACGGATCTGTATCTTATCTTCAATGTGTTCCGGCAATTGACATTCTTATAGAAAAAGAAATCATTAGAGTTTTAAGCGCATGTCCTAAATGGCTACCTGGAGAAATTAATGGTAAAAAGGTAAAGCGACAATATTCTTTACCAATTGTATTGCAATAGATCACACAATAAAATTAAATTTAAAACCGTAAATTTGCTTTTTACCTTACAATGAAAAGCAATTTACTCTCCAACATAGTCAACCCTGCCGATTTACGTCTTTTAAAAGAAGAACAGCTTCCAGAAGTTGCAAAAGAACTACGTCAATTTATTATTGATGTTGTCTCTGTGAAAGAAGGCCATTTGGGCGCGAGTTTAGGCGTTGTTGAATTGACTATTGCTTTACATTATGTTTTTAATACACCCGAAGATTTATTGGTTTGGGATGTTGGCCATCAGGCTTACGGTCATAAAATTTTAACTGAAAGAAGAGAAAAATTTCATACCAACAGACAAATTGGAGGCATTTCCGGTTTCCCGAAAAGAAGTGAAAGTGTTTACGATACTTTTGGCGTTGGACACTCCTCTACTTCTATTTCTGCAGCACTCGGAATGGCAATTGCCTCTCAACTAAAAGGCGAAATTAACAAACAACATATAGCAGTTATAGGTGACGCTTCTATTGCAAGCGGAATGGCTTTTGAAGGCCTAAATCATGCAGGAGTTACCGATGCTAATTTATTGGTAATTCTAAACGATAATGCTATCGGAATTGACCCGAGTGTTGGTGCGCTTAAACAATATCTTACTGCTGTAAAAGAAGGAAAAAATCCGAAGAAAAATAACATGATCAAATCTCTGAATTTTGACTATTCCGGTCCAATTGACGGTCATGATCTTCCGACTTTAATAAAAGAATTAAACAGACTAAAAAATATAAAAGGCCCTAAATTCCTTCATATTGTTACTACCAAAGGAAAAGGTTTGCAGCAAGCAGAAGAAAATCAGGTAAAATATCATGCGCCTGGAAAATTTGATGCTTTAACCGGAGAAATTCATTTAAAATCAGAAGAAAATTTACCTCCAAAATATCAGGATGTTTTTGGTCTGACCATTTTAGATTTAGCCAAAAAGAATGAAAAAATCATCGGAATTACGCCTGCAATGCCATCAGGAAGTTCTCTAAAGTTTATGATGGATGAAATTCCGGAACGTGCTTTTGACGTTGGGATTGCAGAACAACATGCCGTAACGCTTGCCGCCGGAATGGCGACACAAGGTATGATCGTATATTGCAATATTTATTCGACATTTTTACAGCGCGCCTACGATCAGGTTATTCACGATGTAGCTTTACAAAATCTTCCTGTTATTTTTTGTTTAGACAGAGCCGGTTTGGTTGGTGAAGACGGAGCAACACATCATGGCGTTTTTGACATTGCTTATTTAAGAGCAATTCCGAACATGATCATCTACGCGCCAATCAACGAAATTGCCCTTCAGAACATTTTGTATACCGCTCAATTAGGCTTAAATCATCCTATCGCTATTCGATATCCACGTGGGCGAGGCGTTCTCCCAAATTGGGAAGTAGAAAATTTCGGACATTATGAAAAAATTAAAATTGGTAAAGCGAACTCTTTAAAAAGCGGCACAAAAATTGCAGTTTTATCGACAGGAAGCATAGGCAATAATGTTATTGAGGCACTGAATGAATGTTCAAATTCTGAAGACATTGCACATTATGATTTTCCATTTATTAAACCACTAGACAACAATGTTTTACATTCTATTTTTGCAAGCTTCGAACGTATAATTACTATCGAAGAAGCAACAATAAATGGAGGTTTTGGAAGTGCTGTTTTAGAGTTTGCCGCAACAAATAATTACAAAAATGATATTCAAATTTTGGGTATTCCTGACGTATTTATTGAGCATGGAACAGTAAATCAATTGCAACAATTGTGTAAAATTGACGTTAAAAGTTTGGTAAATCTTTTTTCAAACGATTCAAAATAATTATTTTGCACAACCAAAATATTAAAATCAACCTAATGAAATTATTGCGTTCTACCCTTTTGTTGCTGTTGCTTTTGTGTACCTCAAATAACTTTGCTCAAATTATTCAAACAACTTTAGATCCAAATCAATTACCAAAATTGCCAACTAACTGGACCAAAAAAAATCAATTAGGGTTTGATATTTCAGAGATCGCTTTTGTGAACTGGAGCGCAGGGGGAACAAGTTCTGTTTCAGGTTTATTTAAAGGTGAATTTGGAAGAACTTATGCCAAAGGAAATCATAAATGGGTAAACGAGCTTATTGTAAAATATGGTCTTAATAAACAAGATGGTACCGAATTAAGAAAAACAGATGATGCTTTTCAACTTAACTCAACTTACGGATTTAGAAAAGATACAATCTCAAACTGGTTTTACTCGGCAAAATTTAATTTCAATACACAATTTTCAAACGGTTACAATTACCCAAATAAGGACATTGCTATTTCAAAGCCATTTGCACCAGCTTATATCTTTTTAGGAGCTGGAGCTGAAAATTCAAACAAAAAGAAAAACAGAACGTTTTATTTCTCACCGATAACTTTAAAAACAACTTTGGTATTAGATCAATATTTGGCTAATCAAGGTTCTTTTGGTGTTAAAAAAGCCATTTATGCTCCAGATCCTCTTGATCCTGACGCTCAGATATTAATCGAAGAAGGACAAAAAGTAAAAGCCGAATTTGGTATTTTATTTACGGGCTACATGAAAAGCGAGATTTTCAAGAATATATTTTACGAAAACAGACTGAGTCTTTATACCGATTATCTTAATAAATTCGGAAATGTCGATGTCGATTATGACACTCGTTTAGACCTTGTTGTAAATGCTTATGTAAAAGCAAATATTGGTGTACACTTAGTTTATGACGACGATATTAAAACTAAAAAAGATGTTATTGACCCAACTACAGGAACAAAAACTCAGGTAAACGATGGACCAAGAATGCAATTGCGCCAAGTTTTGGGAGTTGGTTTGGTTTATGCTTTTCAATAACAAAAAGCTTATTTCTCAAAATTGAGAAAATAAAAAAATCACCCCATAAAATAACGTTTTTTTATGGGGTGATTTTTATTATTAAACTAACAGTTCTATTTAATTATTTTTTCTTCCGTTAATTGTTTCAAACAATTCCAACGCATTTCCGTCTGTTAAAAGGGACACATAATGACAGATATGAAGCAAACGCTCATATAAATTACCTTTATCCAAATGATGTTTTTCTGGCAGCATTTTCAAAATCAATTTATCATAGTTGGAGGCAGTTCCATCATATTTGTTGTTGAATGCTGTTATAAATTTATCCAGTAAGGTTTGAATAATTTGATAACCCACAATTTCCTTCTCGATTACTTCACGGCTCTGATAGATTTTTTCAACACTTAGATTGATAATATCATTCATCTGCGCTTTATACTTGCTTTTATCGGTTAAAGCAAACGGAAATTCTCCACGCAGAATCGCTTCTTCATTTTCAATAAAAACATCTACAGCATCATTGATCAACGCACCAATTGCCAAAGCACGCAAATAACTGATTCTATCCTCTTTGGTTTCTAACAATTTATATTTAGCAACTCCAATATTATCTTTTACCAATTTTATAAGATATTCAAGAGCATAATCCTCCGAAACCAACCCTAAGTTTATTCCATCTTCAAAATCAATAATCGTATAACAAATATCATCTGCAGCTTCAACTAAATAGGCTAACGGGTGTCTTTCAAAACCAATATCTCCATCAGATTTGTTGGGAATCATTCCCATATCATTGGCCACTTCTTCAAAGAATGATTTATCAGTCTGAAAGAAGCCATATTTTTTATCCGCAATATTGTTTGTTGGTTTCTTAGGAAGACTTTCTTTTGGATATTTCATAAAAGCACCTAAAGTTGCGTATGAAATTCTTAATCCGCCCTCAATTCCGGGACGACTTGCCGTTAGAACCGAAAATCCATTCGCATTTCCCTCAAAATCTATTAAATCCTGCCATTGTTTTGCAGTCAGTTTGTCTTTGTATTTCAATCCATTTCCGATTGAAAAATACTCTCCGATTGCTTTTTCACCAGAATGTCCAAAAGGAGGATTTCCGATATCATGTGCTAAGGAAGCCGCAGCCACAATAGCTCCAAAATCATTCATATGATAGCCATGAATTTCTTTTAAATACGGATATTTTTCAAGAATTTTTTTTCCAACCAAACGCCCTAAAGAACGTCCAACAACCGAAACTTCTAAACTATGCGTTAACCTCGTGTGTACGAAATCTGTTTTAGAAAGTGGAATAACCTGCGTTTTATCCTGCAAAGATCGAAATGCCGCCGAAAAAATAATTCGGTCATAATCAACTTCAAAACCTAAACGTGTGTCATCTTGTTCTACACGTAATCTTTTGCTTGTATCGCCTTGGCGTTTTAGTGATAAAAGTTGTTCCCAGTTCATTTGTGATTTTAGATTTTAGATTTTAGATTTTAGATTAAGGATCTAAAACGTCAAAATTACATTTTATTTTATGATAATATTGAATAAAAATAGGCCACAGATTAATTTGATTTAAGTTTTATTCGCCACGAATTCACGAATTATTTTAAATACAAGGATTTATAAAAATTCGTGAATTCGTGGCGGAAATTTAAACAATGAGCATATAAAAATCATAGTAATCTGTGTATCCCGATAGCTATCGGAATTGGCAAAATATTTCATTAAAACTCCAATGCCGTGCTATGCTTAATTTCTCCCATTACAAAAATACTATTCGTATTTCCAATGTTTTCAATGGTCGATAATTTATTCATCACAAAATCCTGATAACTAGCCATATCTTTAACCAAGATCTTCAGCATAAAATCGTAGTCGCCTGCAATATTATAACATTCAATAATTTCAGGAAGCGCTACAATATCTTTGACAAAATTGCTTCCTACATTTTTTGCGTGCTCTTTTAAACGCACATTACAAAAAACAGTCATGCCCCGGTTCATTTTATTCTTGTCAAGCAACGCAACATATTTCGTAATATATCCATCTCTTTCTAACCTTTTTATACGCTCATAAACAGGCGTTACGGTAAGAAATAATTTACTGGCAAGATCTTTTGTATTGATATTTGAGTTTTCCTGAAGGTGTTTCAGGATTAATAAATCGGTTTTATCTAAACTTTCCATAGTGTTTTTTACGGCTAAAGGTTCTTTAAATAGAGTTTCGCAGTATTATAATCTTTAAAATAGCATTTTTAAAAGACTATTTACTTAAACAATGATCAAATATAAGTTATAAAATCTAATACAATAAATTTGTTCAGTAAAAAATACTGAATCAAAAATGAAAACAAATAATTTAGGTTATCCAAGAATTGGCAGCAACAGAGAATTAAAAAAAGCCTCTGAATTGTATTGGGCAGGAAAAATTTCTGTAGATGAATTAATCGAAACTGGAAAAGACATTCGTCGCAGAAACTGGCATTTACAATCAGAAGCCGGAGTTGATTTAATTCCATCTAATGATTTTTCTTTTTACGATCAGGTTTTGGATTTGACCTTGACTGTTGGAGCAATTCCGCCACGTTATCAGGAATTCGCCAAAACACATTCAGCTATTGATTTGTATTTTGCAATGGCAAGAGGCGCGCAAAAAGACAGACAGGATGTTGTAGCAATGGAAATGACAAAATGGTTCGATACCAATTATCACTACATCGTTCCTGAATTCACAAAGGATCAAAAATTCGAATTGTTTTCTGAAAAAATAATCAATGAATTCAAAGAAGCAAATGCTTTAAAAATTGCTACAAAACCCGTTTTAATTGGGCCAATCTCCTATTTGCTTTTAGGGAAAGAAAAAGAAGAAGGTTTCCATCGAATTGATCTTATTGACAAATTACTTCCTGTTTATTTCGAAATTTTTGAAAAGCTACAAGCTGAAAATGTAGAATATATTCAGTTAGACGAGCCGTTTTTAGCTTTGAATTTAACAGACAAAGAGCGTAATACTTTCACGGAAGTGTACAATGAAATCAACATTCGTTTCCCGAAAATCAAAATCATTTTAGCGAATTATTTTGATTGTTTTGGAGAGAATTTAGCAACTGCATTGGCTTTGCCGGTTGACACTTTCCATTTAGATTTAGTACGTTGTCCTTCTCAATTAGATGATATTTTAGAATCCGGACAATTGGCATCAAATGTAAATCTTTCTTTAGGAGTTGTTGACGGAAGAAATATCTGGAAAAACGATTTCAAAAAGTCATTAGAATTAATTCAAAAAGCAACTTATGCTTTAGGAGAAAACAGAATTTTAGTAGCGCCATCCTGTTCTTTAATTCACAGTCCGTGTGATTTAGATTTAGAAACTAACGACGCCACTTTAACGCCAGAAATTAAACAATGGCTGGCTTTTGCTAAACAAAAAATCAACGAAATTGTAGTCTTAAAACAATTGGCTTCCGGAGAAATCGATGTCAAAAACTCGGTTGATTTTGAAAGAAACGTAATCGCAAATGACAATCGTAAAACTTCAAAATTAATTCATAACAATGAAGTCAAAGCACGTGTTGCCGGAATAACAATTTCTGATGACAAACGTAAAAGCACTTTTGCAGCAAGAAGAAAAAGCCAGATTGACGCTTTAGATTTGCCTTTATTTCCAACAACCACAATTGGTTCTTTTCCGCAAACTGCTGAAGTGAGAAGCTGGAGAGCGAAATTCAAAAAAGGAGAATTAACCACAGAACAATACAACGAATTAATCGAAAAAGAAACCGAAGCTACTATTCGTTTTCAGGAAGAAACCGGAATTGATGTTTTGGTTCACGGAGAATTTGAGCGTAATGATATGGTAGAATATTTTGGTGAGCAATTGGCCGGATTTACCTTTACAAAAAATGGCTGGGTTCAGAGTTACGGAAGTCGCTGTGTGAAACCTCCGGTTATTTATGGCGATGTTTCAAGACCAAACCCAATGACAGTAAAATGGTCGAAATATGCGCAGTCTTTGACTCCCAAATGGGTAAAAGGAATGTTGACAGGTCCGGTAACTATTTTGCAATGGTCGTTTGTTCGTAACGATCAGCCTCGTTCTGAAACTTGTACGCAAATTGCATTGGCGATTCGTGATGAAGTGGTAGATCTTGAAAAAGCCGGAATCAAAATTATTCAAATTGATGAGCCTGCCATTCGTGAAGGTTTACCGTTGAGAAAAGAAGAATGGGCAAACTATTTAGATTGGGCTGTAAAAGCATTCCGAATTTCTGCATCAGGCGTTCAGGACGACACGCAAATTCATACGCATATGTGTTACAGCGAATTCAACGATATCATTCAGAATATTGCAGATATGGATGCTGATGTTATCACAATTGAATGTTCTCGCTCGCAAATGGAACTTTTAGATGCTTTTGCCAACTTTAAATATCCAAACGAAATTGGTCCAGGAGTTTATGACATTCACTCGCCACGTGTGCCTTCAAGTGCCGAAATGGTTCGTTTGTTAGAAAAAGCTTCTGCTGTAATTCCGGTAGATCAATTATGGGTAAATCCTGATTGTGGTTTAAAAACACGTCATTGGGATGAAACCAAAAAAGCGTTGATCGAAATGGTTGCCGCTGCTCAGGAAATGAGAGCTGCCGTTGAAAACGGTGCAACTGCATAATTTCATTTGAATATATTTTTGTTTTTTAGTGTCAACAAGTGGAATCGAAAGTTCTTGTAGTTATGATTTAATTTCGATTTCATTTTGTTGGCATTTTTATTTTCAATTAAGAAGATCAATATTTTATTTTTTTGAAGCAGAAGTTTCCGTTTTCAAAACACGACCAGTCCCGCTATCCGCTATATCTTTTGTGTCCGCCGCCGCGAACACAAAAGGATATCGCTTCTATCGGGGCTAAATGAGAATATTTAGTTTTCATAAGATTTCAGGCAGAAAACAAAAAAGCATCCGCCGTGGCGGATGCTTCTTCAAAATTGAAATATATTCTAAGATTAGAAATGCTTTGAAATCCCTACAGAAAATTGTTGTCCGAAAGAAAAGTTGAAATTTTTAACATTATCTCCGTTTCCGTTATCTCCATCATAGTTTAAAGTATTATAACCTAAACCACCAACATTAAAGTTCAAACCAAATCCTTTACCAACATTCAATAAAATTGCCGGAGTAATTCCAATGTAGAATCCGTCTCCTTCATTTATTGTATTTACTGGCCCTACATCTTGTGTTACTTTTCGGCTTTGGTATCCAACACCTAAATCAGCATAAGCAGAGAATGTTTGGTTTAATGGTTTAGCATAACGTAAAAAACCTCCTAAAGAGAAATTATTTGTTTTGTACTCTGTATTATTACCATTTTCCTGTTTTGAAGTACCAACTCCAGCCTCAATACCTGCAGTCCAGTTTTCGTGAAATTGATATCCAACTTTAGGTGAAAAAGCAAAAGTATTGTATTTGCTTTCTGAACCAGAATTAGAAACGTTTTGAGAATTGTATTCAATACTTCCCATAACTAAAACAGATCCTTTTTTTTGAGCATTTGCAAAGCTAACCATAGCTAATGCAAGAACAACTAACATTTTTTTCATGTGTGATATTTAAAAATTTTAATAGTCCTTTAACAATAACGATGCCGCGAATTAAGAAGAATTTGACTTTTTTATAAATTCTTTGAAAGACAAAATTTAGTAATCAAAGCTATTTCTGTTTACTTTTGTAGCAAATAAAAAGTCATGTCGATAGAAGTAAACAACATATCAAAAAGTTACGGAACTCAAAAAGCCTTAAACGAAATTTCATTCTCTATTCAAAAAGGAGAAATTGTTGGATTTCTTGGTCCAAACGGAGCAGGAAAATCTACTTTAATGAAAATTTTGACGACTTATTTATTGGCCGATGAGGGATCAGCCCTTGTAAACGGTCACGATGTCATGACGAACGCAAAAGCAGTTCAACGTTCAATTGGATATTTACCGGAGCATAATCCGTTGTATTTGGATTTGTATGTTCGTGAGTATTTGGCTTTTAATGCCGATGTTTACAATGTTGCCAAATCAAGAATTGAAGAAGTTATTCAACTGACAGGACTGTCAGCTGAAAGTCATAAAAAAATAGGACAATTGTCTAAAGGATACCGTCAGCGTGTGGGACTAGCCAATGCTTTATTACACAATCCTGATGTTTTAATTTTAGACGAACCAACTACAGGCCTGGATCCGAATCAGTTAATGGAAATACGAAATGTAATTAAAAACGTTGGGAAAGATAAAACGGTTTTTTTATCAACGCACATTATGCAGGAAGTGGAAGCCATTTGTGATCGTGTCATTATTATCGACAAAGGACAAATCGTGGCTGATAAAAAATTAGATCATTTAGTTTCTGAAGACAAACAACAAGTTATCGAAGTTGAATTTGATTATCAGGTCGAAGAACAACTCCTGGCAAAACTCCCAAATATTACTTCATACAAAAACACTCACGATATGACTTGGGAATTAACTTTCGTGGCAGATAAAGATATGCGTCCGGCGATTTTTGATTTTGCCAATGAAAATGGCTTAAAAACTTTACAATTGAATCAGAAAAATAAAAATCTGGAAGCTGTTTTTAGAGAGATTACGAAGTAGTTTTCTGTCTCAGTCTCAGTCTCAGTTTACAGTTTACAGTTTACAGTTTAACATAAAAAGAGCTCGTTTAAATTATATTTAAACGAGCTCTTTTTTTAGTTCATTAAATTCTTCAGATAAATTGTGAATAATAACGAAAGTAAAATTGCTGAAAGCCGTAAAATGTTTTTCAGAAAAACTCCATTAACATGGAGTGATTGCAAATTCGATTTTGTTTTAAAGAAAAATTCAATCCATTTTTTTGAATCCAATAGAACCAAATATAAAACGCCAATCGTCAACAATACAGATTGCAATACCGCGCCGGCATTCATCTGATAAAAGACATTAATTAAAGTTAAATTCAGAAGCAGCGAGAACAAAATTATTGAACCCATTAACAATGTCCGTCTAAATAATAACATATAGCCGCCAATAATTTGGATCAATGCTATTATAATTCCGAAAGCGTGTGAATATCCAAAATAATACCAGGTTAACCACTCCCCTGATTGTTGATTCATAGGCATATTCGAGATTTCTGCGGGAACAATAAATTGAAGGCCGTAAAACTTTTTCCAGCCAAAACTCGCAATATTAAAAGCAATGCAATATCGAATAGCACTGTATAAAAAGGCGTAGAATTTAGCAGTATTTATTTTTTGCCTTTGTTCCAAAAACTGCCATACAAGAGGAAACAAAACCGAAAGGAGCAATGCGACTCCAACACCCGAAAAAACTAAAATTGGCGGGAGCCAAGGAACATTTCCTCCATTGCCCAGCAGCAAAAGCAAAGCCGCGATTTCAAGGCCAAGAATTAAGGAAGCACTGAATTTTTTAAAAATTGAATTTGAAATTTCTAAAGATGGATCTAACATGGTTTTTATTTTTGAGTTAATATTCGGCAAATTTGAATATTAATCAAAAATCAAATGTTCGACTGTACCTTTTCGAACGTAATTAAATTTCTTTCTTCAAGAATTCCGGATTAGATTTCACAAATTCTGTTGGAGATAATCCAATGTATTTTTTAAATGTAGTATTGAAAGTTGTTTTCGAATTAAAACCAGATTCAAAAGCAATTCCTAATATATTTAACTGACTGTATTTCTCAGATAGCAGTAAGTTTTTTGCCTCTTCAATGCGGTATTTATTTATAAAATTATAGAAATTGTCCTGATACATTTCGTTAATCAAAAAAGAAGTCTCATTACTGGTTGCCTCTAATTTTTTAGCCAATTTTGGCAGGTTCAAATCATTTTCCAAATATATCTTCTCTGACTGTATGAGCTTTTTCAATTTTTCATTTAATTCAGCCATGCGAATGTCTGAAACTCTTTTTGAGTTTTCTTTTTTCTCTATTTTGAGAGATGAAAGTTCCTTTAATTCACTTTGGCTAAAATCAAAAATCTCCCGTTGCTGCAATGAAAAGTAAGCAAGAAAAAAAATGCTGGATAAATACAGAAATGGTGTTAGATCAATTAACTTTTTTAAATCGAAAAACAGGAGATTAAACCATGCAAATACAATAACCAATAAAATCAGCAGAAAATATTTCAACCATAATAAATCATTTTTTTCAATAGAAGATGAAAACTGTTGTATGTTTTTCAAATGCTTCTGAAGTGTAGCAAAAGATAAAATCCAATAAACAACTATTTGTATTGGTAATGCGTTTCTCAAAACAAAAAAAACTATTTTTCTTTGTTCCTCATCAAATTCAATATTTTTTCCCGTAACAAAAAACGGAATTCTAAAGATCAAAAAGCAAATAAAAGGCAGAAAATGCAACACATCCTTAGCATGATTTTTTTTAGAAAATGAAGTAAAATATCGAATGCTGATGTAAAGAAATGGTGCCGCTAAAAATCTTGACAAACCAATCGCTTCAAACAAATTTGGATGTTTTAAATGAAAATTAGTATAAAACAAAGGTATTTCGATCATTGCCAAACCGAGTGTAATGATAAACAATCCCAGATAGCTATTTGCAATTACATTTACTTTTCGGAGATTGGCAAGCAATAGAAATCCCAATAGAAATGCTGCTCCTGAAGTAATACCCATAATTATTGGTGCGTTCATCGTATCAAAATTACTTTTACCAAATCATTTCACAAAATAGTTATTGTCTTCAAACCAGTCTGTCAATCTTTGCGGCCAGGTTTTTAATGAGTTTGTTTTCGATCTTTTTCCCATGTTAAATGCATGTCCTCCTTTTGAATATAAATGCATTTCTACCGGAACATTAGCTTTTCGATATCCGTTAAGCAATTCAATTATGGGAGCAGAGCAGCAAGAATCATCATTTGCCGCTAATAAAAAAGCAGGCGGTGCGTCAGCCTTAATTTCTTTCGGAATAAACAATGGCCCGGGATAAATCAATATTTGAAAATTGGGTTGTGAATCTGTCTTATCAATTTCATCCGTAGTATTTTTCAAAACATTATTAGAATTATAAGCAATCAAAGCGACTACTTCACCGCCTGCTGAAAATCCCATTGCACCAATTCGGTTAGCGTCAATTTTAAAATCAGCAGCTCTGCTTCGTATTACCCGCATCGCTCTTTCAGCGTCCTGCTTCACATGAGTTTCTAACTTATAAGGTGAATCTTTTGTTCTTGTCAACCGATATTTTAAAACAAAAGCTGTTATTCCAATACTATTTAAATATGTGGCGGCATCTTTTCCTTCTGAATTAAAAACCAGATTTTCATGTCCGCCTCCCGGGCAAATAAGTACCGCCATTCCGTTTGGTTTTTCCGGAAAATAAGCTGTTATTGACGGATTATGAATGTTCCTTACCCACCAATCCTGAGCTTGCTCCGGTTCATCTTTAAGATTTTCGAAACCAGGAGCGCCATTTTTCCACAGATAAATGGGAGCTCCATCTTGTTGTGAAAATCCCTGATGACAAAAAGCGAAGAAAAATAGATAAAGGAAAAATTTAATTTCTGATCTCATTTCGATTCATTTAAACTGATTTATAAATATACTATAAAGCATTTAATGTTTCTTTCATTTCAGCTATAACAACTTTAATATCAGTTTCATTGGTACGCCAATTCACAAAAGACGCCCTTATTCCTTTACAATTTTCATAAACTGTTGGCGTCATAAATACTTTTCCTTTATCATTTAAAACCGTTAGAAATTCGCTTACTTTTTCCTGATTGTGATTTCCTTTTAAAGTAAAACAGACATTATTAAGACGAATTGGCGCCAGCAATTCAAAATTCCCATCTTCGATCAATTCATTTCCAAAATGATTTGCCATAGAAGCACTGTTTTCAACAATATCACAAAAGCCTTCTTTTCCATATGCTAACAGCGAGAACCAAACCGGTAACGCTCTTAAACGACGTGAGTTTTCAGGCAATACATTCAGATAATTAAAATTCTCTAACGGATTACCTAAATACGGCGCATTCGAATTCTGAAAAGTTTCTATTTGTAAACTTGTATATTCTTTCTTGATCAAATAAAAAGCACTTTCATAAGGTACATTCAGCCATTTATGACAATCTATTGTAATACTGTCTGCTCCTTCCCAACCATCAACCAAATGTTTGAATTTATCTGAAACCGCAGCAAATCCTCCAAAAGCAGCATCGATATGCCACCAGAATTTGTATTTTTCCTTTAATTTTGAAATAGCTTTAAAATCATCAAAATCGGCTGTATTTACGGTTCCTGCACTTGAAATTAAAATAAAAGGCTTTCCGTTTAAACTTTTAATATTTTTCTCTAAATCAGTAATATCAATAGCTTCTCGACTACCTTCAAGTGTTTTAACTGTAGTGAAATTATTGCTTCCAATTCCTAACATCGCCAGTGATTTGATCGATGAAGAATGTGGTGTTGCAGTCAAAATATGGATAGGTTCTGAAATTCCGTTTTTAGCAAAATCTTTTCCAAATTGTATTCCAAACCACTGTCTTGCAACGCCTAAACAAGTAAAATTCGACATGGTTGCTCCGGTTACAAATCCGCCTAAAAAAGAATCCGGCAATTGTAATAATTGAAGCAGTAAATTAATTGTCTCAAATTCTATTAAAGCAGAAACTCCGCCTTGTGCTTTTATCGCCTGTGTATTTTGATCGTAAACTGTAGCCAGCCAATCGCCTACAATAGAAGCTGGCGTAGAGCCACCGGTTACAAATCCCCAATATCTCGGCCCTGGCGAGCTAACCAATAAAGGTGCTAATCTTTCATTAAATTCTTCTAACGCAGCCAATGAACCCAAACCTAATTCGTTTAGTTCTCTCGTTGGATCAATTGAATTTTTAGTAGATGTTGGAACGTTTTCGAGATTATTCAAAAAATCTATTCCTTGTTGTTTTGTTCTGTCAAGAATAGTCGACAGATTATTTAAATCGTTTTTTAGAACTGTATTCATTATGTGTAATTTGAAGTAATTGCAATTTTATTTTACCATTTGGTCTTTTCCGAAAACCGTGAAATCATCATCGAACAAATCAAATCGCCGTTTACGTTTAATAAAGTCGCAATAGGATCAACTAATGTTCCCAAGATCATAGCCACTGGCAAAGCTTGTTCCATTGGTAATCCGTAAACGGTTATCGCTAAAACTTCTCCAATATAACCTCCATTCGGAATTCCACCTTCTACAATCGAAACGATTACGGTAATTCCTAAGGCTAACAGTATTGTTGAAGGCTCCGTAAAATCTTTTCCAAACATGGCAAAAAGAACCGTTATTTTTAAAATAGAAGACATGCTCGAACCGTCTTTATGTAAAGGTGCTCCAAGTGGAATAACCAGATTGCGAACATGTTTTGGGATGTTCATCTTTTCAGCAGCTTCCAGATTTGCAGGAATCGTTGCAATACTGCTGCAGGTTCCAACAGCGGTTAAAGCCGGCGTAATGTTATTGCTCCAAAATACCTTAAAAGCTCTTTTTCCTCCCGCAACAAAAGCATACAAACTAAAAAACACAAAAAAGTAAAAAATACAGGCACCATAATAAACTCCGAGCGGTTTAGCATAAACTCCAAATAGCTGCGGGCCAAAAACACCAACCTGATACGCAAAATAAGCACCCAAACCAATTGGCGCTAATTTCATAATCATATTCAAAAGCTGTTTCATTACTTCATTTCCTGAATCCAAAAAACTTCTGAAAGCACTTCCTTTTTCGCCCGACTGCAAACTGGCAAATCCAATCAAAAAAGAAAATATAATTAAGGCGAGCATACTTTTTCGGGATAATAATTCGAAGAAATCGTTTACGGTCAGCAATTGCGCTATCTGATCTCCGATACTTCCTGACTGAATATTTTCAATTGGAACTTTAGAAATAATAATATTTTGATGAATAGGAAAAAGATAAACTGCAAAAATCATGACAATTGCAGAAATAAGGATGGTCGCTAGAAAAACGACAATCATAATAATAAACAATTTTCCTAATTTTTCTGTTCGTTCTAAATTGGCAATAGACGAAGCAATGGTAAAAAATATGAGAGGGATAATAGCCGTAAAAAGCAAGTTCAGAAAAATATCTCCAAGCGGTTTTATAACCAAGACCTCTTTACCATAAAATAACCCTAAAATACTGCCTAGGATAATTCCGCCAAGAAGTAATAAAATGCTGCTATAACTTTTGAGAAAATTGATTTTTTTAACCTCCATATTATAAAAAGTATTTAGAATTTGCAGAAATGAAAACCCGAACTAAAAATCAATTAAATTACTCAAAAAAAGAGTTCGAAAATTATTTTTCTAAAACAATCGTGGTAAAATCCCGATCGACCAATTCGCCTGTTCTGGTTTTTACTTTTTCGGTTAAAGTCTCTTTGTATAAGATTTTGAAAGCTGTTTTTTGGACCAATTGTTCTACTTTTTCAGTGCTGTAAAGTTCAAATTCGTATTTGGTAAAAGGCAATTGTTTCATGAAACTTTCTTCTGCAAAAGTGATACAGAATAGGCCGTTTGATTTTAAAACCCTGTATATTTCTGAAAGCAATTTTTCTGGTTCCTGCCAAAAATAAATGGTGTTTACAGTAAATATTTTATCGAAAAAAGCATCTTGAAACGGAACTGCGTTTCCGTCATAAAGTGAAAAGAAAGCTTGTTTTTGAGAGACAAAATTTCTGTTGATCTGGCGCGCTTCCTGAAACATTAATTCAGACATTTCGAGTCCGTAGTATTTCAGGTTTTCGGCTTGTTCGAATATATATTCGACATGTCCCGCATTTCCGTGGCCTAATTCTAAAATAGAATTGCCAGCTTTTATATTTAGATTTTGAACAGAATGATGCGTCATGTTGATGTTAGTTTCATGCATCATGTTGGCCATTTCTATCCCTTTTTCTCCTGTTGGATGTTTTAACTGAGCCGCGATTGCTTGTAATTCTTCTTTTTCCATAAAACTAAAATTAAATTCCAATTAATCCCGAAGCCTCGGGACCAAATTCCAAGCTTGCTCGTCATTGCGAGGAACGAAGTAACCACACTAACAATAATCACAAAATATATAGAGCGTGAGATTGCTTCGTTCCTCGCAATGACATTAAAAAATCTGACTCGCGATCTGGCGAATATTCTCAGATTTCCCCATTGAATAATAATGCAAAACCGGAACTCCGGCAGCTTTTAATTCAAGAGATTGCTGAATCGCCCACTCGATTCCGACTTGTTTGATTTCAGCATTATTTTTACATTTATCAACAGCATCAATTAAATCTTCAGGTAAATCGATTCTAAAAATCTGTGGTAAAATCTGTAAATGTCTTTGAACGGCAATTGGCTTAATTCCGGGAATAATCGGAATTGTGATACCTATTTCTCTTGCTTTTTTGACAAACTCAAAATATTTAGCATTGTCAAAAAACATCTGCGTTACCACATAATCAGCACCTGCATCTACTTTTTCTTTCAGCCTTTTTAAATCTGATTGCAACGAAGGAGATTCTAAATGTTTCTCCGGATAACCCGCAACACCAATACAAAAATCAGCTTTGTTGTCGATATCCATTACTTCA
>Ga0247813_10000706_pt1 | contig 28571 bp, 27 predicted proteins | sample UWRJL169409C1_FD_180719 | JGI IMG/M metagenome (GOLD analysis project Ga0247813, IMG submission 180719) | Plant litter microbial communities from Arlington Agricultural Research Station in Wisconsin, United States - UWRJ-L169-409C-1 | ecosystem: Environmental > Terrestrial > Plant litter >...
AGTAATTTGCTACGAATCATTATGGGGAAGCTGGATAGCTGGTGCCGTTAAAAATGGTGCTCAGTTTATTGCCATCATCACGAATGACGGATGGTGGGGTAATACCTATGGAAAAGACCAGCATTTCCTATATGCAAAATTAAGAGCCATAGAAAACAGAAGGTGGGTAGTCAGGTCTGCGAACACAGGAATATCCGGGTTTATCAATCAGCGTGGCGATATCGTAAAACAATCACAATGGTGGACCCGTGATGCGCTTAAAATGGATATCAACCTGAATGACCAACTTACTTTTTATACCAAAAGCGGCGATTTGATAGCGCAACTACTAAGTATTACTGGTTTCATTATGGCGTTATTTATTCCATATTATGCTTTTTTCAAAAAGAAACCGGTAAAAAAATAATGATGAAGAATCTGTTTATTGCAGTCAGCGTATTATTGGGATGGTTTGCTGTTATTGCTCAACTCGTGCTCTATATCATCAACCGCACAGTCTCCTTAACTGAAACATTATTCAGGTTCTTCAGCTATTTTACTATACTCAGTAATATTCTGGTCGCACTCTGCTTTACAGCCTTGCTGGTTAAGCCAAAATCTGCATGGGGCAGGATATTCACTCATTCCAAAGTAATAACAGGAACGGTAGTTTATATTATCGTTGTGAGTGCAGTGTACAATCTCGTACTTCGCCAGTTATGGAATCCTGAAGGATTGCAAAAGATTGTGGATGTCATATTACACAGCACAATACCGATGTTATTTGTTGTGCATTGGCTGTTCCGCGTTCCTAAAAATGAGCTGCAGTGGAAGAATGCATTTGCATGGCTTCTCTTTCCATTGCTGTATATAATACTTGTTTTAATACGAGGCAGTTTTTCAAATTTCTACCCCTATCCATTTATAGATGTGAGTGAATCAGGCTACAACGCAGTCTTAATTAACTGCGCCGGCCTGTTCATCATCTTTTTTGTACTATCTCTATTGGTGATAGGCACGGGCAAACTCATCAGCAAATATACCGAAGAAGATTAAGCCAAGTATTTTCCTACGATGGGCATCCTTCTGCCCATACCAAAAGCTTTTGGAGAAACTCTTAAAATTGGAGGTGTCTGATAGCGCTTAAATTCTGCGGCATTCACCATTTTTATAATTCTTCTTACTAATGCCTCATCATAGCCTAATGCAATGATGGCAGCCGAACTCTTTTTCAATTCAATAAACTGATAAAGAATAGCATCCAGCGTATCATAGTCGGGCAAAGAGTCTGAGTCCTTCTGTCCTGGTCTTAACTCTGCAGATGGTGGTTTCACAATTGTATTTTCAGGAATTACTTCTCCGTCTTTATTGATATAATGGGCAAGTTCATAGATTTGTGTTTTATACACATCTCCAATTACGCCTATTGCTCCACACATATCGCCATACAAAGTACCATAACCAACGGCGCATTCACTCTTATTTGAAGTATTCAAAAGAATATAGCCAAACTTGTTGGACATAGCCATCACGACTATCCCCCTGCTTCTTGCCTGGATATTCTCTTCGGTAAGGTTAAAGGAAAGACCGGCAAAAGCTTTAGACATCATGCTGTCAAAAGCGTCAGCCGCCTCCGCAATAGGAATAATTTCATGTTTGCAACCAAAGTGTTCCACCAGATCCAGTGCATCTTTGATAGAATGATCTGAAGAATATTTTGAAGGCATTAATACCGCCATCACATTTTCAGGTCCGAGGGCACGGCAGGCCAACGCACAAACAATTGCAGAATCTATTCCACCAGATAAACCCAATACCGCTTTGGAGAATCCGGATTTACTGAAATAATCTTTAATACCAAGAATCAATGCATCGTGGATCTGGGCGATATCTGGCACAGGCTGATGCGCTTCTGGAGAAAAGCCCTGAATCTGATTATTTAATAACTCATACACGCTTAAATGCTCCTTAAAATAAGGCATTTCATGCAATAGATTGCCTTCACTATCAAACACCATGGAACCGCCATCAAAAATGATCTCTGTTTGGGCACCTACCTGATTTACATAAAGTAATGGAAGGTTATATTTCTTTGCATTATCCGACAGTACTGCTCTGCGCTCATCATCGTGCTGATAGGAGAATGGAGAGGCAGCAATATTGATCATGATATCGGGCGACTCATTAATGAGTACGTCCATTGGGTTAGAAACATACAATGGATTATTGTTGATGTTCCATAGATCTTCGCAAATAGTCAGCGCTATCCTGGTTCCTTTAAAGTCTATACAGCTAAATTGGGTAGCAGGTTCAAAATATCGGTACTCATCAAAAACGTCATAATTCGGCAACAGTGCCTTTCTCGTTACCGCTTTTACTTGTCCGTCTGCTATAAAATAAGCTGCATTGTATAAATCCTTACCGGCCACCTGCTCATTTTTTACAGGCAGACCAACAATACAGGCAATTCCCTGGCAATGGCTGGCAATCTGTGCTGCAGCATCTTCACAAAGAGAGATGAATTCTTCAAATTCAAGAAAATCACGGGGAGGATAACCACATACTGCCAGTTCGGCAAAAACAACAAGATCTGCCCCCTCCGCTTTTGCCAAAGCAATATGATCAATTATCTTTTTTGTATTACTTTCAAAATTACCAATATGATAATTTAGTTGTGCTAATGCTATCTTCATAATTATTAAAAGAAAACGCCGAAATTGATACCTAAATAATGGTTACGTACACTTCTGCCTTTATCATCAGATATATCTGTAAAACCATTGTTATAAGTTAACCCCATAGTGACGCTCGTACTCCTTGCCACATCATATTCCAAACCTCCACCAATAATTAATCCGGCACGGTAAAAATTAATGTCTTTTTTGATACTGATATCTTTAACTACGTTTTTACCGGCTAATTCTACATCCTGTCTTGCACCTATATTAAAGTCGTTGGATAGTCCGAACTGACCATACCATCTCGCATTTGCTATTTTCTCTGTCTTCAATTTCAGTGTTAATGGAATTTCAACATACTGAAGCATGTATTTCAGATCATATGCAGTGGGGTTTGGATTGGCCGCAGCATCATAATAAGGACTTGGATTGATCTCGGTACTCTTACCATTGATCGTAGTTATAGTTAGTCCTGTGGAAAAACTATAGTTTTCAGTAAAATTAAAATCACCAATCAGACCATATGAAAATCCCAGATTTACACCGTTGCTTTTACCCGTTTCAGGTTTTACCCAGCCAATTGTCGGATGTGCGGTTAAACCCAGTCTGAAACCGTAATAAGGCTCCGGACCATTTTGTGCAAATCCACCTTTAGTTAAAACCAGTAATACTATCGCCGTAAATATTTTTTTCATTATCATGTGTTTGTTTAATGATTTTTCAATCCTGATCTGTTTATATTTGCTATAATGACATATAACGCAAAACATCAACAAATTTATCTATTTTTTCTGTGTGTATCCTTATTTTTTTCCTGTAAACAGGGTAATAAACCTGATGTTAAGGGCATCGATCTGACGATTAAAATCGAAAGATTTGATCGCGACTTATCAAATGGACAGTCTGCCGCCCTTATAAAAACAGACCAGTTATTACAGAAAAAATATGGTGCATTTTATGATGACTATGTTCATAGAATGGTTGGGGATGTTAATTATACCAATGAAGAAATATTAGCTACATTATATAAAGACAAGGCTTACAAAGATTTAAATCAGGAAGCCGATAGTGTATTTAAAGATATGGCTCCTACCGAAGCAGCCTTAACACAGACCTTTAAGTATATCAAATATTATTATCCGAAAATACGTGTGCCCAAATTTATCTCCTTCATTTCAGGTTTTGCAGTGCAGACCCCTATTGGTGATGATTATATGGGAATTGGTCTCGATATGTTTTTGGGGAAAGACAGTAAATTTTATAAAGCAATCGTGAAAAGTGTCCCCTTGTACCTTTCCAGAAGATTTACACCTGAATATATTGTACCAAGGCTAACAGAAACTTACGCCCGTGAAGAGCTTTTCCCACAAAAGGATGAAAACCGGTCTTTGCTTTCAAAAATGATAGAAAATGGTAAAATCCTCTATTTTATGGATCGTGTATTGGATGATAAAACACCTGATGCTGTAAAAATTGGTTATACAGACAAACAGCTGAGTTGGTGCAAAACTTATCAAGGTGATATCTGGGCTTATTTTATGCAGAACGACCTGCTTTTTGAGACCGACTATCAGAAGATACAGATGTACGTAAGTGAAGCTCCTTTTACACCAGGATTAGGGGAAAAGAACGAATCAGCACCTAAATTGGGTATATGGACGGGTTGGCAGATTGTGAAAAAATATATGGAAGAAAATCCTGATATTACTCTACAGCAACTGATGGCAGAGCAGGATGCACAAAAAATATTAAGTGCAGCAAAATATAAACCGAAATAATTACCCTGTTAAATCGAACAGCATGACTAAAATTGGAATCGTATTATCAGGCGGAGGAATAAGGGGAATTGCGCATCTCGGCGTATTAAAAGCTTTTATCAATGCAGGAATCACCTTTAGTCACATTAGCGGAACCAGTGCAGGCTCTATCGCAGGTGCATTTTATGCAGCTGGCATAGATCCGGAAGAAGGACTGAATATCTTTATAAAAACAAAATTATTACGTTTTATCAGACCTGCTGTAGGCTCCTTAGGGCTAATTAACATCGAACATACCTCCAATTTGCTGAAGGAGTATTTTCCTGACAACAAAATCGAAAACCTTAAAATACCGCTAACCATAGCAGCTACAAACTTTAGCGAAGGAAAACTGGTTTACTTTACAAAGGGACCATTGATTAGTGCCATCCAGGCCTCCAGTTGTATCCCCGGAATCTTCAGGCCAATTATGATTGATAACCAAATGTATGTGGATGGAGGTATTCTGAATAATTTTCCGGTAGAACCCCTGTTGAATAATTGCGACTTCATTATTGGTTCATCCTGCAATCATTTAAAACCTGTACAAAGTATTACTAAGATTACTTCGCTCATGGCCAGAGCAGGCGTGATGTCTATCAACAAAGATATGGAACAAAAATCCGCTTTCTGTAATGTATTGGTCGAACCCAAGGGTATGGGTGAAATCAGTACGTTCGACATGAAAAAGGCGGAAACAATTTACTGGCTGGCCTATGAGGAAACCCTGAAGACCATCAAAAACAATGAGCAGCTGAAAGAATTGTTAAATAAACACTAAGTTTATTTTTCTAAAGCAATCAGGCTGTCGCCAACCAATACAGGTATAGCCTCACAAATATTCAACTGCAGACAAAACTTCACATCTTCTTCTATATTCAAGGCAACCATTCTATGGCTATGGGATGATTTTCCTACATATGCCCTCAAGTTATCTTTTGCTACTGTGTACAAATCCTCTGCTGCCACACTTGCATCGTCATACAATTCAAACGAAGAGCGCAGCTGCTGTACTACCGCCCCTGCAAAAAGCGTATCCTCCAGGTTGAACTGATCTTTCCAGCCTGCACACAACAACAGTACATTTCTATCCTGTACTTTAATCCATTCACAGAGTGATTGTAAATTAAGGAAGGAACCGATTACTACCTGGTGTGCCTTTCTTGCCAGATGTAAAGCCTTGGTACCATTGGTTGTGGTCAGCACAATTGTCTTTCCGGCAACCTTATCAGCTGTATAAGAAAATGGGGAATTACCGAAGTCATATCCTTCTACTACTTCCCCATTTCTTTCTGCTGCTAAAAGAAATCCTTTATCCGCGTAATTCAGGCAGTCTTCTACCTGAGCTACAGGGATGATCGCCTCCGCTCCGTTATCAATTCCATAAATGATAGAGGACGTTGCCCTCAATATATCGATTACAACTACAATACTATCTTCAATAGTATATAAATTAATGAGTGCGGGAGTTAGGCAGACTTCTATTTTTCTTTGCATGAATACTGGAACAGACTATTTATAAAAAGGGAATTTAACGACTTTAGCTTTGATACTGTTATTACGGATACTGATAAAGATTTCTGCACCTTCTTTTGCATGTTCTTTAGTTACATAACCCATTCCTATCGCTTTTTGAAGAGATGGCGACTGAGTCCCTGAAGTTACTTTGCCAATCACGTTTCCTTCTGCATCAACAATCTCATAATCATGACGGGGAATACCACGGTCAATCATTTCAAATCCGATGAGTTTACGTGTAACACCTGCTTCTTTTTTAGCAGCAAGTCCTTCCGCATTCGTAAAATCTTTAGTGAATTTAGTTACCCATCCTAAACCTGCTTCAATCGGGCAGGTTGTATCATCAATATCATTTCCATATAAACAGAAACCCATCTCTAAGCGTAAGGTATCGCGTGCACCTAAACCAATTGGTTTGATATTAAAAGGTTTACCTGCTTCGAAAACAGCATCCCAAACCTTTTCAGCATGTTCATTGTCACAGTAAATCTCGAACCCACCAGCACCGGTATAACCCGTTGCAGATACAACTACATTTTCAACACCTGCAAAAGTACCTTTTGTGAAGTTATAATATTCCATTGAGGCCAGATCGATATCTGTTAAACTTTGCAATGCTTCTGCCGCTTTAGGCCCCTGAACAGCTAAAAGTGACGTTTTTGCAGAAATGTTATGCATTTCTACATCTTTAGTGTTGAATTTTTGAATCCAGTTCCAATCTTTTTCTATGTTTGAAGCATTCACTACAAGCATATAAGTTTTTTCATCAATCCTGTAGACCAGCAAATCATCAACTATACCGCCGTCTTCATTCGGCAGATATGCATACTGAACTTTTCCATCATATAACTTACTTGCATCATTACTGATTACACGTTGGATCAAGTCTAAAGCATTTTCACCTTTAAGGATAAATTCGCCCATATGACTTACATCAAAAACACCTACAGATTTTCTGACTGTAGCATGTTCTGCGTTGATACCTTCATATTGAACAGGCATATTGTAGCCTGCAAAGGGTACCATTTTGGCACCGAGGGAAATGTGTTTTTCTGTTAATGCGGTATTATTCATCTACTGTTGCGGTTAAAAATCGAGGGCAAAAGTACATAAAATTTAACCATTTACCAGTCGCTGGTAAACACTTAACATCCTTTCAGAAATGGTACCGATATGATGGTCTCGCTCAACCGTTTTTCTCGCATTCTCGCCAATCTCACGCCAGCGGTTTGGATTTGTTATACATTGCAGAATAGACCGGTAAAACTCATCCGGTGTATCTGCAATCAGGATATCAACACCATTCTTACAGTTAATTCCTTCGGCAGCATAACTGGTCGCGATAATACACTTCTTCATCGCCATCCCTTCAATGATCTTCACCCGCATTCCACTACCCGACAATAAAGGAACAATCATGATGGCTTTGGAATTCATAAACTCTACAGCATCAAAAATCTCACCTTCTACTACCAGGTTGTCTGAATCATAATTATAAAAATGCTGAGGCATACTTTTACCCGCAACGTAAAAACGGAGTTCACTGTTGAGTTTCTCAATATCCGGCCAGATCTCATCTATGAACCATTCCAGTCCTTCTTTATTCGGTCGCCAGTCCATTGCACCAAGATGAAACAGTGTAGGAAAACTCGTTTTAGATGTATCAATAACATATTTCTCAAAGTCCAGTGCCACAGGAAACACATCTAAGCAGGTCTCACATCCAAAATGAAGTATACTCTGACGATCCGGTTCACTAATTGCGAAAATCTGGTGAAACCGATTGATCTGTTCTGTTTCATAAACTTTTAACCTTCTCGCCAGAAACTGTAGATATTTCCTCCTGGGTGTAAAACGTTCAGAGTTAGCCAGGCGCTCCCACACATCAAAAACGATGTTGTGTGCACGGTAAATCAGCTTCGCCTTGCTGTTATTCTTCACGACATCCAGGTAAGGTACCACAAACAGGCCTTCAAACTGAATGATATCAAATTCATTCTCCCGCAGGATATTCTCCAATAACTTTGCTGCATCATCATCATAAAACCGGGATACATTATAAGATTCGTTAGAGAATATATTAAGGAATGCACCCATGAGGTTCACCTCAGTGTCTATATCAAAAGAATGAAACTTGATACTTTCAAAAACCGGATCATAGATATCATCAACATCAATCCGGTGTTTATTGGTATTAATACTAAACAAAGTAATATCCACATCCAATTTCAACAACCCTTTTATAGTATTATAAACTACAATCGGATAACCGCTATTGGGTGGAAAGGGAACTCTGTTACTTAGTATTAATGTTTTCAAATCATGTGAAAATACAAATTATACCTCGATTTCAGAAAATAGTGTAAGGTCAGGATTGCTGATCGTAAAAGTTTTACGATGAAATGGCGTAAGTCCTTCTTTCAATGCCGCAAGGCGATGAACTTTAGTAGGATAGCCTTTATTCTGATGCCACTGGTACGCAGGATAATCTATTGCCAGATTCTCCATGTATTCATCACGATGAGTTTTCGCCAGAATAGACGCAGCAGCTATATTTAAATATTTCCCATCTCCTTTTACAATGCAGGAATGAGGTACGCCGGGATAGGCTTTAAAGCGGTTCCCGTCTATACTTAAATATTCAGGTCTGACAGTCAATTTTTCTATTGCTCTGTGCATTGCCAAAAATGAGGCATTTAAAATATTTATCTCATCGATTTCATTATTGTCTACCGCAGCAACAGCCCATGCAACAGCTTCTTTCTCTATGATCTCCCTCAATCCCACACGTTGTTTGTGTGTTAATTGTTTGGAATCGGTTAGTACACCGGCAACAAAATCGGGTGGTAAGATCACTGCAGCGGCATATACAGGCCCTGCGAGACAACCTCTGCCGGCTTCATCGCAACCTGCCTCTAAAAAGTCCAGTTGATAACAATTCAATAACATGAAACAAATTTAATAAAATTAGTATACAGATCTAAACAGTTACATTTTGGGCTTTCACATCAAACACATCACCCAGCCCAATGGCTATCAAATTGAAGGCATAGACGGTAAACATAATCGCTAAACCAGGTAATATAGCAAGGTAAGCTGCATCCATAATAATGTAACCATAATTCTCTTTAATCATGCTGCCCCAACTCGCCATTGGGGGCTGAGCACCGAACCCAAGAAAGCTAAGACCTGTTTCGAGCAAAATCGCGGAAGCAAAATTAGCGGAGGCCATGACCAGCACCGGCCCGGCAATGTTGGGTAAGATATGTCTGATGATAATCCTTGAAGACGAAAATCCCAGTGCCTTGGCAGCTTCCACAAACTCTACTTCTTTTAGTGCTCTTACCTGGCCACGTACCAACCGCGCAACATCGACCCATGTGGATAGACCTACCGCAATAAAGATCTGCCAGAATCCTTTCCCCAGTGCAAAAGAAATAGCAATCACCAGTAACAAGGAAGGCAATGACCAGATCACATTCATCAGCCAACTAATACATGTATCGGCTTTACCACCAAAATAACCAGCAACGGCACCTAGTGTGATCCCAATAGTGAGCGAAATGATAACGGCGATTAGTCCAACCGACAAAGAAACCCGGATGCCTGTGATCAACCGGCTCAATAAATCCCTGCCATAGGTATCTGTTCCAAGTAGAAATGTTTGTTTGTAAAAGAGCTGATCAATAGATTTCCTGCCATCTTGTGCAATGCGGAAACTGGTTTCTGCCGCCTCTTCATCGTCGCCAATATATTCTTTTACAAAAACCTGATTTCCTGCTACCCTATGAAAAGTGATAGGTATACTTCTATAAGAGGCCTCCTGACCAAATAACATCTTATGCAGAAAATTCACTTTCTCTACTTTCTTAGTGCTGACAATAAAAAATTCGAAGCTACGCCCCGGCTTTTTATTACTCAATTGCAAGTGCATCGTATTCGATAGGGGTGTTTGATCTGGCGTAATCAGGTAGCCCAGAATCCCCATCATCATCAACAGTAAAATGAAAATCAATCCTCCCAAAGCCGGTTTGTTTTTCCTGAACTTTTTCCATACCTGAGCCGAAGGACTGTTATTAGACTTCATTAGTTGACCATTCTACCTTTCCAATTGTACTTGCCCGAATTACCGGCTATCCCAATATAAATAATATAAAGTACATGGAAAATATTAAGTATGGGCAATAAGATCAGCAATTCTTTTCTTTTGGCAAATCCCGTTACATCGATAAGAAATATCAACTCTACAACGATCTTCAAAACGAGCTGCAGGAGTGCTATTTTAAGATAAGTGATCAGGAATAAACCGGTTAAAAGGTTCAGTAAAATACTTACATTGAAAAACCAGATAAAAACACCCAGCACAATAATTGCCTTATTTTTATACCGTGTGCTCTTCGATGCCCAGCGTTTACGTTGTTGTAAAAATTCTTTTAAGTTAGGTTTGGCATGTGTATAAACGATGGCATCAGTATTCTTTAAAAAACCGATCTGCTTATTATACCTCGCCGCAATTTTATGCAGCAGCAATTCGTCATCTCCCGAGGCAAGATCATCTATACCCTGAAAACCTCCCACCTCATAGAAAGCATCTCTTTCATACGCAAGATTAGCCCCGTTACAGGTTGATGGCTGATTATTTCCAATCGTTGATGCACCCAGGCCTATCAAATAAAGGAACTCCAGCGACTGCGAACGTTCAAAAAAGCTTTTCTCCTGATCATATGCTACCGGTGAAGAGATCATTTTATAATCGTTCTCCTCATAAAAAGATACAATCGTTTTAAGCCATTTTGTGCCCATACGGCAGTCGGCGTCTGTTGTAATGATCAGCCGTCCGCTTGCCCCCGCTATAGCAGTCTGTATAGCCTTCTTTTTATAAGAGTTAAGTGCCCTGTCTTCTTTTAAAGAAATCAACCTCACTCCTCTGTCCGCATAAGACTGGATAATCGCAGCCGTAGCATCAGTAGAATGGTCATCTATAAAAATAATCTCCGTGAGGCTTTTATCATAGTCCTGCGCCAGCAACGCTTCTACTGTTTCATGAATCTGCTCTGCCTCATTTCTTGCCGCAATAATTATAGATACAGGCGTAACTGCCGTAGCAGTTTTATACTGAAAAGGAATTAACCGATGCCAGCCTCTTATAAATGTGGCAACTACTACCAGATAGAGAATGGTTAAGAACAATGATAGGCAACTAATTACGCTGTATACTTCCAAAAAAATTTAATTTAAAAACAAAATAAGAGCCTAATATAGCAGGAATAATAATATTAATCAGCCATATGCTTGCAGTACATGCAATAACAGCAACATCCTGATGCGTAACAAAGCTAAAAAAATAAGAGGCAGTAGCACTTCTGATCCCAATATCAAATAAATCAAGAGAGGGTAAAGTGGACTGTACAAAAAATAAGATACATACCATCATCAATATATCCAGGTAATGGATATCGGCAATGAGCCAATAAAACATAATAAAATACTGCGTGCTGAATACCACATACCGTGCCAGGCAGAATAGCAGGATTTTAAAAAGTTCCTTTTTTTGATACCTGCCAAGAATACTATAAAATTTCTTGTATTTACGGGTAAACCGCATGGACAGCAATAAACCATTTAACCATCGGATATTAAAGAAAAAAATCAGGAAGAATACACAGAACATCGCCGAAAGTGCCATTAATGCATAATTCAGCCGATAATCTAAGGCCATAAAGCGATAAATAAAAATGCTGAGCGCAACAGCTCCAAAGATATTTGTGAGCACCATCTGCCCAATATTACCTACTGCCATGGCCACTATACCCACAATCCTCCGCTTTGGAGAAAGAAAGAATACACGACCTCCATATTCACCAATCCTGTTTGGTGTAAACACAGCCCAGGTTAAACCGCAAAATACGGACTCCACCGCTTTCCATATCGATATATTTTCTATTTGCTGCACAAGGCGCTTCCATTTGAAAGCTTCCAGTCCCCAGTTCACCAGCATCAATAATATGACAAGCGAGAGCACCGCCGTTATTTCTACAGCCGGGATAACTGATAAGATGTTCCTAAAGTCTTTCAGGTTTGTATTGGCAACCAGTTTGTTATAAATAAACCACATTGCAAATAATACAATTGCCGATTTTAGAAATAATGAAAATATTGGCTTGTATCTGTTAATCAATTTTTTTTATGCTTTTACTCTGTGCAAATATGCTTAATATTGTTCTATGTTGGTCGAAAAAAAGGAACGGGTAATCATGGGTATAGACCCTGGAACTTCTGTGATGGGATATGGCGTAATACTGGAGAAGGGTAATAAAATCGAACTGATCAGCATGGGGATCGTACGTATGGATCATCTGGATGATCACTTTTTGAAACTCCAGCGTATTTTTGCGAAGACTGTCGGACTAGTAGAACAATACAAACCAGATGTGATGGCGCTTGAAGCACCTTTCTATGGTAAAAACATTCAGGTAATGCTGAAATTGGGAAGAGCCCAGGGAATTGCTATGGCTGCTGCCTTATCTAAAGATGTACCTATCACAGAATATGCGCCAAGAAAGATTAAACAGTCTATTACCGGTAATGGGAGTGCAGGCAAAGAACAAGTGGCAGCCATGTTACAGCGACTACTCAATTTCAAAGAAACACCAGAATTTCTTGATGCTACAGACGGGCTTGCTGTAGCTGTTTGTCATTCTTTTCAAAGAGTAAGCACAAGCGGCAGTGGCAAATCTTATTCAGGATGGTCTGCTTTTGCAAAAGACAATCAAAAGAGATTAAAATAAAAAAGCCTTCAGCAGCAAAGGCTACTGAAGACTCCTATATATTTTTATATACTTACTAAGCGCCCAATATTTTGAATACTGCTTTGAAGCAGATAAACGCACCTAAGAATAAAATGATCCAGGAAACTAATGATAACATAGTGGAATCAAAAGCAAAGCGTAAATATACACCCACAAGGCTGACAACTACACCAACAATCAATAATTTGTATATTGATGACTCATTAGCAGTCTGCATGCTCTTAGTATTGTGATTTGGAGTTTGTTCCATCTTTTTATTTTTTAAATTGCTGCACAAAATTAAGATTATTTATATAAAAACCGCATGTTGAATGGAGAATAATTTCTCTTTTTGCGGGGACTGAATTTAATAACCTTTTAATCCTTCCGCACGCTGCTTAGCTTTTTCGCTTTCATTCAAATGTTCACCCTTATAAAGTAACTTCTCCCAATCGCCATACATTGGGTTAGGCAGGACTATAAAATGGCTACCAAATTCCTCCCTGAATGTTGATACTTGTTCCGCCGTGTTCTTTCCTTCTCTATAAAAAACATTCGAGAAATCGCTCAGGTTATCACCACAAAGTAACAGGATATGATACCCCTCCAAAACTTTCTGGCGGCGGGCTTCTTTATCAGACGTGGTAGTCTTCACCATTAAGTGAGCTGCATCAGCGTCAGGAAATCCAAATCGCTGTAAATTTTTCAGTGTCGCACTATAATCAGATTGCTCACGGTTCGTAATATAATAAGTCTCTACTTTTCTCGACTTAGCATATTTAAGGAAGCTCAATGCACCGGGCACCGTGTCTGCTGCAATCTTACTCGTCCAGTTGGTCCAATCTTTAGGGTCATAACTTACCCCATTTTTGATCTCATGTCCCTGAAAAGGGGAATTATCCAAAACCGTTTCGTCAATATCCACCACTACACAGTTAAGCTTTGACGCATCTGCCGCTTTTAAGCGATGATCTAAAGATAACCTGGCAAAGTTATAAGCCTGAAAACAAAGTGCCTTATACTCCCCAGAATGCTGTTGCCAGGCTACAGCAATCGTATAATCTTTAGCTGTATTTACCGGAGGATTATTTTGCGCGAGTAAATGTATCGGCAATAGAAGGGTTATTAAAACAGAAAAAATCTTCATAAAGATGAAATTGATATTTAACAGATATGAACAAAAAAGGCCCTTACCATGGAGATGATAAGGGCCTTAATCTTATAATTTTGATATACTAGCCATTCAATGCAGCAGCTCCACTTACAATCTCTGAAAGTTCAGTTGTAATTGCAGCCTGACGGGCCTGGTTGTAAGATAATTTCAATGCTTTCAACAAATCACCTGCATTTTCAGTCGCTTTGTCCATTGAAGTCATCCTTGCACCATGCTCAGAAGCATGAGAGTCAAGCACAGCTTTATACAATTGTATTTTAATTGATTTAGGAATTAATTCCTTAACAATTTCCTCTTGTGTAGGCTCAAGAATATAGTCTACCTGAGTTTTGGAAGCCTTCACATTTTCAGTTTTAGGCAATGGTAACAATTGTTCAGTAGTGATAATCTGCATAGCCGCATTTTTGAAACGGTTATAGACTAATTCTACCTTATCAAACTCACCATTTTTAAATCCTGCCATGATTGATTCTGTAATTTTTGTTACATTCTCAAACGTTAATGCAGTATATACCTCATTGTTATTTCCAATGATATTGTATCCTCTTTTCTCATAAAAATCCTGAGATTTTTTTCCGATAGATATAATGCTGACGTTTCCGTTTTTGTACTGCTCACTATATTTATCACTGATCAGGTTATTTGCTGCTTTGATCACGTTCATATTGAACGCACCAGCTAAACCACGATTCGAAGAAACGATAACAATTAAAACTTTATTAGGTTCACGCTCCTGTACAAAAGGTGAAGAAGATCCTTCCAGGTTGGCAGAAAGATTTCCTAAGATCTCTTTAAGCTTCGTAGCATACGGACGTAACTGTACAATAGCATTGGTTGCACGTTTCAGCTTCGCTGCCGAAACCATTTTCATGGCCTTGGTGATCTGCTGCGTAGATTGAACCGACGATATACGAATTCTTACTTCTTTTAAATTTGCCATTCTTTATTAATCTTCCTTCTTTACTTAGTATTTTCCAGCTAATTCTTTAGCTACTGTTTCTAACACACCTGTAATCTCATCATCCAGTTTACCAGCTTTTAAAGAAGCTAATGTTTGTGGGTGACGCAATTCCAGTTGTTGCAGATATTCAGCTTCGAATTCCCTGATTTTATTTACAGGTACAGAACGCATCAGGTTCTTGGTACCAATGTATATAATTGCTACTTGTTTCTCTACAGACATTGGAGAGAACTGAGCTTGTTTTAAAATCTGAACATTTCTTGCACCTTTATCCAATACAGATTTAGTAGCTGCATCTAAATCAGATCCGAATTTAGAGAAAGCCTCTAACTCGCGGTATTGCGCCTGATCCAGTTTCAAAGTACCAGCAACCTTTTTCATTGATTTAATTTGTGCATTACCACCTACACGTGATACCGAAATACCTACGTTAATAGCCGGACGAATACCAGAGTTAAACAAGTTAGACTCTAAGAAGATCTGTCCGTCAGTAATTGAAATTACGTTAGTAGGGATATAAGCAGATACGTCACCAGCCTGAGTTTCGATAATTGGTAAAGCAGTTAATGAACCACCACCTTTTACGATTCCTCTGATTGATTCTGGTAAATCGTTCATGTTACGTGCAATCTCATCATTAGCGTTGATTTTAGCCGCACGCTCTAATAAACGACTGTGCAGATAAAATACATCACCTGGATATGCCTCACGTCCTGGTGGACGACGTAATAATAAAGAAACCTCACGGTATGCTACAGCTTGTTTAGATAAATCATCATAAACAATAAGGGCAGGACGACCAGTATCACGGAAGTACTCACCAATAGCTGCACCAGAGAATGGAGCATAAAATTGTAATGGAGCAGGATCTGCAGCAGAAGCCGAAACAACTACTGTATAAGCCATTGCACCGTTCTCTTCTAATGTACGAACAACGTTTGCAACTGTACTCGCTTTCTGACCACAAGCAACATATATACATAAAACAGGGTTACCTGCTTCATAAAATTCTTTTTGGTTGATGATAGTATCGATACAAACAGCACTTTTACCTGTCTGACGATCACCAATAACCAACTCACGCTGACCACGTCCGATAGGAATCATCGCATCAATCGCTTTGATACCTGTTTGAAGAGGTTCGTTAACTGGCTGACGATAGATTACTCCAGGAGCTTTACGTTCAATTGGCATTTCGTAAGTTTCACCAACGATTGGTCCCTTACCATCGATAGGTTCGCCAAGTGTGTTTACAACACGGCCTAACATACCTTCACCAACTTTAATAGAGGCAATTTTCTTAGTACGTTTAATCGTATCACCTTCTTTGATAGTGCTGTATGGGCCTAATAAAACCACACCAACATTATCTTCTTCAAGGTTCAAAACAATACCTTGCAAGCCGTTTTCAAATTCAACTAGCTCACCTGATTGAACTTTAGTTAAACCATATACACGGGCAATACCATCACCCACTTGCAATACGGTACCAACTTCTTCAAGTTCGGCTTCTGATTTGAAGCCCGACAATTGTTGCCTGATAATTGCCGATACTTCGTCTGGTCTTACCTCTACCATAATTTTATATTATTTCTTTTGTAATTCTTATACTGTTAATTCGAATTAAACCAGTCCGTGGGATAATTCCTTTTTTAATTTATTCAAGCTACCTGAAATACTGGCGTCAAATTGTTTATCACCAACTTTAAGGATGAAACCACCAATAAGGTTTTCATTTACTTTCTCTTTGATGACAACCTCATTCGCACCTATTTCTTTTTTAACTACAGCAATGATCTGCGCCCTGTTCTCATCAGTAAGTGCTACAGCTGAAGAAACCTCCGCTGTAATAATACCTTTGATAGTGTTATACTGAGCCACAAAAGATTTTGCTGTGTCAAATAAAATAGCAGCGCGGCCTTTGCTCACTACCAGCTTCAGATAAGTTCTGGTAATCGCATGAACCTTTGTACCGAAAACATCGTCTAAAATTCCAGCTTTCTTACTCAAAGGAATAACAGGGTTCTGAAGGATCGTCTCCAATTCACTGTTCTGATCAATAGTCTGCTCAATAAGTGCCATGTCATTTTTAATCTCCTCCAGAGCAGATTGCTCAGTAGAAAGATCAATTAATGATTTGGCGTATCTTGATGCTGCTTTATTTTGTGACATTTTTCTTTAATTTGAAAACAAGAACTAGTTTAATTCAACATCTTTCAAAAGACCCGCAACTAAATCCTGCTGCTTAGCTTTATCAGTTAACTGGTTACGCAATACACGTTCTGCGATATCAATTGATAATGTTGAAACCTGATCTTTCAATTCAGCCAAAGCAGCTTTCTTTTGATTCTCAATTTCAATTTTTGCCTTTTCAATTAATTTAGCTCCTTCAGTCTGTGCCTGGCTTTTTGCTTCATTTACGATTGAATCCTTTAAAGCTTTCGCTTCTTTAAGAATCAGATCCCTTTCCGCACGGGCCTCTTTCATTGACTCCTCGTTTTGAGCAGCTAAACGAACCATTTCCTGTTTTGCCAATTCAGCTTTATTTAAAGCTTCATCAATATCATGCTCACGCTGTTTAATAGCAGCCAATACAGGTTTCCATGCAAACTTAGCCAGAACAAACATTAACAATAAAAATGCTATTGTCTGAAAAATAACTAAACCAATTTCCGGTACTAATAATTCCATTTAAGTATATATATGTAGGTTTTTATTTCTTAATATAGAACGTACTTTGTAGCAATCCTACAAAGTACGTTACCATTTTTAGTTACACTAATGCAACTACTACCGCGAATAATGCAACTGCTTCAACGAATGCAGCAGCGATTAACATCGCAGTTTGAATTTTAGAGGCTGCTTCCGGCTGACGAGCAATACCTTCCATAGCTGAACTACCGATTTTTCCGATACCCATACCAGCTCCGATAGCAGCTAATCCAGCACCAATTGCAGCAATACTTCCTGTAATCATGATTGTTTATATTAATTGTTAAAAATTCAAATTAGTGATGTTCCTCTATCGCCATTCCAATGAACAGTGCAGATAGAATTGTAAAAATAAATGCTTGTATAAATGCTACCAGTAACTCAATCACATTGATAAACAATGCAAATGCGATAGACACAGGAGCAACATATATACTGTTGAATACAAACACAAGTCCGATTAATGCCAATCCTAAAATGTGACCAGCAGTAATGTTCGCAAATAAACGAATAGCCAATGCAATAGGTTTAGTGAAAATACCAATGATCTCTACCGGTACAAGAACGATATATAACCACCATGGAACATCTGGTGCAAATATGTGTCTCCAGTAATATTTGTTACCGTTCGTAACGGTAAGAATCAGCGTCAATAACGCAAGTACAACAGTTACTGCTGTGTTACCTGTTAAGTTAGCTCCTCCGGGAAGAAACGGCACAAGACCAAGCATGTTGTTAAACCAGATAAAGAAAAATACAGTTAACAGGTAAGGCATAAAGCGCTCATACTTGTGTCCAAGGTTTGGTTTAGCAATATCATCACGAACAAAAATGATAATCGGCTCTATCCATGACTGAATTCCTTTAGGAGATTTACCTGCATTCTTTTTGTAACTGTTAGCTACTTTAAGGAATACAGCCAGAATCACCACAATAGAAAGCAGTAATGTACAAGTGTTTTTAGTGATAGAAATATCAAGAGGACGGGCATTCTTAACGTGATGCGCTTCATCTAAATCTGCATATTGACCATGCTCATTCGCAGTGGCCGAAGCATAATAGATCTTTTCATGCATCTTAACAAAGCGCTGTCCATAACGTTCAACAACTACTTTAGCCTCATCATCATGAAGGAAGTCACCCGAATTAAAGGTAACAAATCCAACCTGAGTATACAGGATTACGGGAAGACCGATATAGTAATCGCCAATTACATGCCAGCTGTGTGAATCAGCTACGTGATGTAAGGCGAACTTACCAATATTGAACTTCTTCTCTGCCTCTGGTTCGGCATGAGCGGCTGATGTTGTTTTCAATGTGTCTTCCTGCGCATATAACGAGGGTGTTACAGAGAATAACGCTAAAAAAAGCGTAAAAACAACAATTAACCTATTAACTTTAAAATCAAAAACGTGGCTACAATCCATTTACTGGCAGATTTTTACTATTTATTTTGGTGGCGCAAGTTACGTAACAGGGAGTATATTTCAAAGAAGCTGAACAATAAATATAAAGAAAAAAAATTGAGCGCGAAAACTAAACCCTTTTCCTTGCTGTTCAGGCTGTAAATCAGTACAAAAGCCATGGAAAAAATCATTTTCAAAACTATAGACCCCATAATCGCCATTACACCGGATTCAGGATCCAGTTTAATGCCAAAATAGGCAACGATATAAGCTATATAGGTAAGTCCGCCCACAAAACAGAAGACGAGCCAAAACTTTCTGGCCAATAAGGTCACCTGCGGAAATAGTGAAGGCAATAAAAAAGCCACTCCCGCAAGGAGTAGACTATACAACAAATAAAGGAAAGTGAATTTTGGTATGCTCAAAATGGTATTTTTCACAAAAGTAATAAAATACCACCTGAATTGCAGCTTACTTTTTATTATTCAGTTGCCTAACCACCTGGTATAGAGAAATAATCACACCAAGAACCCCTAATAAAGCAACAAAAAGCGGCTTATGCGTATCCCGGTAAGCATCAATTTTATAACCTGCTAGTGTAAAAAAGCCAATGGTTGCGAGCATCTGGAAACCCAATCCGGAATATTTTACAAAGTTAGTGGTGTTTTTATCTTTCTCCTTAGCACTCATTGTCTTACCTGTTACAAATAATTTAAGATATTTACTGAGAATATTGCCGAATAAAAATAATTTTGCATACATTCTATAATTTATTTTTGACTCAAACTCAGCCTTTGAAGAATTTAAACCAGCCAAATTTAAAGTTACTGTTATTTTGCATAGGAATCAGCTTCCTTATCGCCTGTGGCAGTCAAAAAGATACTGCCATGAGCAGGGGAATGCAGAATCTTACTGCCAGGTATAATTACATCTACAACTCCAATGTCATTCTGGATAACTACGAAGAAGATCTGTATCAGGAATATACGGATAATTACAGTGAAATCCTACCAGTATATACAGCTCCGGAAAAATTTAATACAAGCCAGATCACTACAACAACACCTGTTAATGATAAAGCACTCAATGCGATTATCGCAAAAGCACAGGTTATCATTGCTGATAAGTCATTCAGTAACTATATAGATGATTCTTATCTTTTACTGGGTAAGGCTTATTATTTTAAGGGCGACTACTTTATTGCTGAAGAATATTTCGACTATGCAGCTAAAACTTATGAGACCAATATTGATGTGGTCATGAGTGCGCTCAACTGGAAGGCAAGAAGTTTAATGCAATTGAATAATCTGAAAGATGCAGCCTTGATACTGGATACAGTATATACCAACCTGTCTATGATTAAAACGCGCGGCGCTGAACCGAGGGCGACTATCGCGCAGATGTATATCTATCAGGACCGGATTGATGAGGCTATCCCTCTCCTGGAAAGCGCGATAAAACTGAGCCATCTAAAGCGTAACAGGATCCGGTGGACTTACATACTTTCCCAGCTTTATGAAAAACAGAAAAATTATCAGGAAGCACTGCGCAATTATGTGAAAGTACAAAAAAGTAATGCCGCTTTTGAACTGTACTTTAATGCTAATTTGAATAAGATTAAACTCACCGGATTACTGAATGGCGAAAAACTGGATAGAAAAAAACAGCTGCTAATTCTTTTGAGGGATGATAAAAATTTCGATTATACAGATCAGATTTATTATCAGGTTGCGGAAAGTTACGCAGCGGATGGAAATTATGCAGAGGCAGAAAAATATTATCAACTGTCAGCCCGGAAAAGCACAAAAAATAAATACCAGAAAGGTATCTCCTATTTGCGGATTGCCGACCTGAATTTTAAGAACACCAGGGACTTTCTGAAAGCAAAACTATATTATGACAGCACAGTAAACACTTTGCCAAAAAATTATCCTGGTTATGAACAGATTGTTAAAAAAAGCCAGAATCTGGAATATCTGACAGAACGTTATGATGCGATAGCATTACAGGACACGCTTCAAATGCTGGCAAAACTTCCTGAACAAGAGCGTGCAGCGAGAGTTGAACAAATTATCACCCCTGTTATGGCAAAAACAGTCGCCTCTACGGATATAACACAGAATAATATTTTTCCCGAATCCAGAAACAGAGAAAATAGAGCCGGAAGCGCATCTGGCACCTTTTATTTCAGCAATGCGATGGCAGTGAGCAGAGGTTATACAGATTTTTTAACGCGTTGGGGCAATAGAAAGCTGGAAGATAACTGGCGACAAAGTATAAAGTCCTCCTCGCAAACCACAGCCGAAAGCATTGCTAAGGTTGAAGATAACGGGAGTAAAACCGGCAAAGGTCTTGACTCAGTCGCGGGCAACAATTCCAACACCGCAGTGGCTAAATATCTAAAAGATGTACCTGTAACGCCGGAGCTACTAAAAGTATCAGATCAGAAAATCATCGATTCATACTATGAGATTGCTAACTTTTACCAGCAGCAACTTGATGATCAGCAGGAAGCTGCCAGAATTTATCAGCTCATCTTATCGCGTTTCCCTGAAAACAACCGTATGCCAGCCATCTATTATAGCCTGCACTTAGGATATAAAGATACTGACCCTGCCAACAGCATAAAATACAAAAACCTTGTTTTGAGCCAGTTCCCAAATAGCGTTTATGCAAAAACAATCAGGGATCCTAACTTTTCAGCTAAACAGTCCGAAATAGAAGCAGTGGTCATTCAGAAATACAATAAAGTATTCAATAAGTATGAAAGAAAATCTTTCGCTGAAGTCATCAGGGAAGCAGATACGATCAAACAGCAATATCCAGACAATATCTTGAATCCGCAATTAGCTTATCTGAAGGCTATTTCCATCGGCAGAACACAGCATGTAGATAGTCTGGTCACCGCATTCAAACACATAAGTGCAGCTTATCCCGATGATAAAGTCATTGTACCGTTGGTAAATGACCATCTGGCTTACCTGTCCTCACATATGGGCGATTACAGCAAAAGAAAGATTGCGCTCCCGGACTTCGATCCAAATGAACCCCGTTTGTTTACCTCAGATCCTCTACCAAATACTCCAGAACCGGTACAGACAGTACAGAAATTACCTGTAGAGGTTGTAGAAACACCTGTTGAAGTAAAAGAGACAGAAACACCAGCTACTATTACTCCACCAACTGTAAAAGTGACTACCGATATATTCAATAAAGCCATATCAGATACTTATTATTTCGTTATCGATGTCGCAGATGCCAGTTTAATGCTCAGTTCATCCAGGTTCGGTATCGGACAGTTCAACAGAGGGAACTATGCAGAAAACGGACTAAAGCACCGATTAACAGAATTTGACAATGATCAACTGATATATGTTGGGAACTTTAGTAGTTTTGCAGAAGCAAAAAGTTACGCGAATGGGATAACTCCGCAATTGAAGCAGATCATGAAAGTTCCTGAAGGTATTTACACTACGTTTATCATCAGTAAAGAGAATTTCGAAAAACTTCAAAATAAAGAACTCGTAACCAATTACTTAGAATTCTACAAAAACAACTACTAAAAATGACCAAAAATATTTCAGCTGCAGAGATAAAAAGTTATAACCTCACACTCTGGAAGGTATTAATTGGAGCTATTATTTTATTCTCTCTATTTATCGTTGCACTGGGTTTCGGTGTATTCGGAACGCTGCCTTCTTTCCGCGATATTGAACACCCTAAAAGTAACCAGGCTACTGAGATTTTAACAGAAGATAAAAAGGTTTTAGGTACATATTTCGTTCAGAACAGGTCCAATGTTACGTATCCTGAAATATCACAAAACGTGATCAATGCATTGATCTCAACAGAAGATACGCGCTTTAAGGAACATTCAGGAATCGATTTCAAACGTACATTTACCATTATATTTTATAACCTTATTGGTAAAAAACAAGGTGCAAGTACCATTACACAACAATTAGCGCTTAATCTATTCTCTGAAGAAGGTCGTCAACGTAATTTTTTCAAACGTTTGATGCAAAAATTCCAGGAGTGGATTGTTGCCGTGAAACTGGAGAGAAATTATACCAAAGAAGAAATCATCACGATGTACCTGAACACAGTAGATTTTGGTAACCAGGCATATGGTATCAAATCAGCATCAAGAGTATATTTTAATACTACACCAGACCAGCTTACTGTGGCACAAGCTGCAACTTTAGTCGGCCTCCAGAAAGGAATTACCCGCTACTCTCCTACACGTAATCCTGAACGCTCACTCGCACGCAGGAACACCGTGATGGCCAATATGGTGAAGGAAGAGGTATTGACAGCACAGCAATACGAAGAGGAAAAATCAAAACCTCTTGGCTTGAAATTTAGTGCAGCAACGGTAAATGATGGTATTGCTCCATATTTCAGGGCTGTGCTCAAAAATGATATCAGACGAATCTTTCAGGAGCGTTCAATTTTAAAGGCAGACGGTACGCCTTATGATCTTGACAGGGATGGATTGCGGATTATAACCACCATCAATTACGATATGCAATTGTATGCAGAAGCTGCCCAAAAAGAGGCAATGAAATTGCTGCAGGCACAGTTTATCAGCAGCTGGAGAGGAAAAAATCCTTTTAAAGGCAAAGAACTACAAATTGAACAGGGGATTAAAAGATCTGACCGCTACAAAGCACTTCAATTGGAAGGAAAATCTGAAGAAGAAATTAAGGCCGATTTCAATACGCCTGTACAAATGGGCATTTTCACCTGGAAGGGTGATATTGATACTTTAATGAAGCCTATCGATTCTGTTAAGTATTATAAATTGTTGCTTAGAAATGCAATGATGGCCATGGATCCAAAAACTGGGTATGTAAAAGCATGGGTTGGTGGCATCAATTACGAGCATTTTAAATATGACCAGGTAAAAATGGGTACCAGACAAGTGGGTTCAACAGCAAAACCCTTTACTTACTCGGTAGCGATAGAAAATGGTTACTCTCCATGTTACCAGGTACTCAATGAACCGGTTACCATTGAAGTACCGGGCAGTGCTCCATGGACGCCAAAGTCGGGCGGTACCTTACCTGGATACATCACATTGCAGAAAGCATTAGCTTATTCTCAGAATTTTATTGCTGCCTTTTTAATGAAACAGGTAGGCCCTACAGCGGTATCAACACTGGCAAAAAAGATGGGAATTACTTCTAATGTTCCAGCCTACCCTTCTATCGCCTTAGGAACGTTTGACGCTTCTGTATTTGACATGGTCGGCGCTTATTCCGTTTTTGCAAATAAAGGTATCTGGACACAACCTACATACATCTTAAAAATTGAAGATAAAAATGGCGTTGTGCTATTTTCACAGACACCACAAAAACATCCTGCAATGAACGAAGAAGTTGCTTATGTGATGACGCGCATGCTGGAAGGTGTAGTTAAAAATGGTTATGGCTATAGCTTAATCAGCAAATTCGGGATTAAAAATCCGGTCGGTGGAAAAACAGGAACTACGCAGAATAACTCAGATGGCTGGTTCGTCGGCATCACGCCTGATCTTGTTGCAGGAGTATGGACAGGATGTGAAGACCGTGCTTTCCACTTTATCAATACCAGTCAGGGTGAAGGAGCTAAAACAGCCTTACCTGTTTTTGGAGGGTTCCTGAAAAAAGTATATGCCAATCCGAAATTAAAAGTAGGTAAGGGCGACTTCGAAGCACCTAAAAACGGAGTATCGATTACATACGACTGTAATCAGTATCAGCAACAACAAACAGATACAACAGAACTGGATCAGAAGCTGGGATTTTAAATGAGTGCTTTCGATTATAAAAAGGCATTGGGCGATATACCGCACAGGCCCGGTGTTTATCAGTACTGGGACCAGGATGATATGCTCATTTATATTGGTAAGGCCAAAGATCTGAGAAACCGGGTCGGCTCCTATTTCAACCAGGATAACCAGATGAATGGGAAAACCAGGGTACTGGTTTCCAAAATCCGTAAGATCACATTTACCATTGTAGATACGGAGATTGATGCCTGGTTACTCGAAAACAGCCTGATCAAAAAACATCAGCCACGATATAATATCATGCTGAAAGATGATAAAACCTACCCATGGATTATTATCAAAAAAGAACCTTTTCCAAGAGTATTCTGGACCAGGAAAATGGTAAAGGACGGTTCTACCTATTTTGGACCATATGCCTCTGTGGGTATGATGCACACCATCCTGGACCTGATCAAGGAAACCTATCCCTTGCGCACCTGCAATTTACCGCTGACCGACGAGAATATTGATGCCGGAAAATTCAAAGTCTGCCTTGAATATCAGATCGGGAATTGCAAAGGTCCATGTCAGGCTTATCAGGCACATGTCGATTACGACAAGAATATAGAAGAAATCAAAGAGATTTTAAATGGTAAAATCGGTAACGTTATCCGGGATGTAAAACTGATTATTAAAAATGCTGTTGCAGAATTAAATTTTGAATATGCACACCAGTATCAGCGCAAGCTTTTGGTACTCGAAAAATATCAGAGTAAGTCGACCGTAGTTAACAGCTCCATCACTAACGTCGATGTGGTAAGTATTGCTTCTGATGAACGTTATGCCTTTGTTAATTATCTGAAGATAATGAATGGCAGTATTATCCAGGCACAAACCATAGAAATCAAGAAAAGACTGGATGAATCTGATGAGGAATTGCTTACCATAGCCATAACAGAATTCCGTACCAAGTTTAACAGCACTTCCAAAGAAGTGATTGTACCATTTGACATCACCTTGTCCGACGAAAATCTGAAGTTCACAGTTCCAAAACTGGGTGAAAAGAAAAACCTGCTTGAGCTCTCTCATAAGAACGTCTTATTCTTCAGACGGGAGAAGTTAAATCAATATGAGAAATTAAACCCCGACTTAAGATCAGAGCGTATTTTAACCCAAATGCAAAAGGATCTGATGCTTACTCAGCTCCCGGTGCATATTGAATGTTTTGATAACTCTAACTTCCAGGGGCAATACCCTGTATCAGCAATAGTAGTATTTAAAGACGCCAAACCTTCCAAAAAAGATTACCGGCATTTTAATGTGAAAACCGTTGAAGGTCCAAATGATTTTGCGACTATGGAAGAGGCTGTTTACAGGCGATATAAGCGCATGTTAGAGGAAGAAGAAACATTGCCTCAGCTCATCATCATAGACGGCGGTAAAGGTCAGCTATCCTCTGCAGTAAGTAGCTTAAAAAAACTGGGTATTGACAAGAAAGTAACAGTAATTGGAATCGCTAAACGCCTGGAAGAATTATACTACCCCGGCGATAGTTATCCATTGCACCTGGATAAAAAGTCAGAAACCCTTAAAGTGATCCAGCAATTACGAGATGAGGCACACAGATTTGGTATTACCTTCCACAGAAAGAAGAGAGATCAGGGTACGCTAAAAACTGAGCTTGAAGCTATTCCGGGTATTGGTAAAACTACGGCCGATAAATTACTGCGTCAGTTTAAATCCGTTAAAAAGATTAAAGAAGCTACCGAAGTCGAATTAGCACAGGTATTAAATAAAGCGCAGGTGATCACCCTGCTCAATTATTTTAAAGCATAAAAAAACCCGGCTGTTTAACAACCGGGTTAATTTTAGTATTCCCACAAACTCTGTTCGTAGTCTGCTATACCCTTTTTGATCCGTTCAGATTCATACAATTTCCTTGGATCTTTAGGATCTGTCTGATTCAGAATCTCTATAATAGTTTTATTAGCCGGGTTCGTTTCTTTCACGATATTACTTGCAAACAAACGTCTGATAAAGAAGTCGTCATAAGTAAGTACCGAGGCATCGTTACCAGGATTAACCAGGCGTGATTTGCTTAACAATGGTCTGGCTTCATCATAATAAATCCAGAATACCGGCTGCCAGTTACCTTCTACCATTTTCATAGGTGCGATACCAACAATACGTGGCTCAAAAACAGATCTTTTAACATCAAAGATCCAGTCTTCTTTAATTCTGTATTTAAGAAATTCATCTGGTCTCAGTCTTTTCAATGTAGGCTCACCAATTTTGCCACTGGCATCTGCTTCACCTTCTGCAGTTCCACGTGCATTCTGTAGCGCATCTTTAGCACTCAGGGCAATTTTGAATGAATCATTATCTTCCAGTAATTTGCCGGCGGTGGTATCTTTTGGAGAATAGACAGTCAGTTCTTCATTCGCCACAGCTTCCATTAATATTTCAATCAATTTGGAGCTTTCAGACTTCAGTACAGAATTAATAGTATCACGCAAATCGATCTCACGCCAAACCCTTTTGGAATAAAATACATCTTCTTCCCTCACATCAGGTAAGGGAACCATCACACTACTATCTACATCTTTTCTTGCGTAAAAACCATCTTTCGGAGGAGTTTTTATTTTAGATTTCTTCACTACAGGTGCAGTGACCGGCGTAGTTTGAGCAAAAGACGCTGTTCCAAAAAACAGGAGAATGATAGTGTATAAAACCTTTTTCATCTTAATCTATTTAGCTGTAAATGTTATTCCATCCAGATTTCTCTGTCTGCCGTCAGGTCCTTCAGCAATAATATCTTTAAAGATAACTGTAGCACCTGGTTTAAGAGAGCCTAAAGCTCCTTTGATTTGTCCGCTGAACGAAGCACCGCTATTTTGTATAGTAACAGCGTCTGATCTTGGATTAATCAGCGTAGCAGAAAATCTGATTACTTTATATTTGATATCAAAAACGAAGTCGTCTAATTCAGTCTCCATTAAGCTTGATCTTTCCAGCCATTCCACATCAACACTTCCACCCGATTTCCCTTTTACAAAGGCTTTTGGTGTAGGCAATGCTTTTACCCTAAATTGTTGTGCACCTAAATTGATCGTTTTGCCGGCATTGCTGGCTGATACAGTTATGTTTACTACTTTACCTACCTGGTCAGCACCAACATTAACCATAAATTTACCATTAGCACCTTTAATAGATCCGCCTGAAATATTTGCTTTAACACTTTCCAATGGGAAACCTGCCGCAGATACAGAGAAAGGATTGGCAATTCCTGCATAAATCACATTCATCTTATCTGGAGAAACCGTCGCGGAAGGCTTAGCCACCTGGTAAGTTTGTTCTGGAGTAGGGTATTCAGTTACTTTTCCTTCAGTATCCTTTACTCTTATTGTTCCTACCCATTTAAAAACACCTACAGAATTTGTACTTCCCGTATAAACCCCAGTACCTTCTTTAGTAACTAATTTAGCGCCCCCAACAAATATTTCTGGGCTAGACTTAGAATCTCTTGCAGTCAGGAATACCTGTGCAGTGTAAGGCTGTCCTTGTATCACATAAGACGTAGGTGCAACAGCTACTGCTGCAAATTTGTCTAGGTTAACTAAAGATTTATCCATATTCCCGAACAATTTCTTCACAATCTCTGCTTCTGCATTTTTAGTATCTGCCTGTATTTTTGACAATACGGTATTCGCAGCTGTTAAGGGAGTACCTTCACCGAAGTTAATGTCTTCCCATGCTTTTTTACCGCTTACATTTTTTTCCGCATCTTTAGCCTCCAGTGAGAAAGAT
>Ga0247813_10000707_pt1 | contig 28555 bp, 26 predicted proteins | sample UWRJL169409C1_FD_180719 | JGI IMG/M metagenome (GOLD analysis project Ga0247813, IMG submission 180719) | Plant litter microbial communities from Arlington Agricultural Research Station in Wisconsin, United States - UWRJ-L169-409C-1 | ecosystem: Environmental > Terrestrial > Plant litter >...
TCGAAACCGGTCTGCCCATCCCCATAATCCTGTATGTGCATATTGCAGTCGTTTATAACGTGAAAAATGAATTTCCACCACCTTTTTACTCCCGTCCTTTAATTTATACAAGAATGAAACTTCGGGGTCAAACATCGATATCACCACATCTGCCTTCAGCTCCTGTAGTAAAGCAGACAATCGTTTTCGGTGTTTACGCTGCTTTCCGGGGTACGATAGGATTTTGCGTACAAGCCCTTTATGATTATTATCCGTATAATTTATAGCCAGATCATGCTGCGCGATACGATCGTTCATTTCAAAAAATGGCTTTCGCCCTTTCTGATCTGTAGTCACGATAAACAGATCATGTCCCGCCTTGGCCAAAAAGTTTGCCTTGTTGGCTAAAACCCGCTCCATCCCACCAGAATTAAACGTACTAACTATACAATAAACGATTCTCATCCTGATAATTTAAAGGTTGATCACTATTGAACATATCCATGCAGTACAGCAGCGCATAGATGATAAATATATCCGTGGATACTTTTAACCAAATGACAAAAGCCATGATAAAAAAAAGGAAAAACATACCCTGGTAGCGCTTGTATTTAACGGCAAATACAGCTGCGTTGTAGATAAAAAAGAGGGCAAATAAACTGAAGCCCGTTAACCCGCAATATAATATGAAACGGCAATAACCGATGTCAGTCCCGTAAATCCAGTTATCAAACAACCCTGTCCCAATAAACCATGTTTTCATATCGGCTGGCCAGATCCACATATTCTCACTCAGTTTATCCGTTGAATCCGTACGCCACTCTCCTATTTCAATCCAGTTGAAAAATCCTTCAAATGCAAACCGGATCTGTTCATGAAAGATCCGGTTGTTCTGGTAAAAATAAGTAGTCAGCACCAGTGCCACTATCAGCATCAGCCAGAAGATCACGTGAAACTTGAAGAAATCAGGTTTAATCACCATCCTCACAATGCCAGTATTCCAGGTAAACAGTACCAGGGCTAAGCCGGCTCCGATGGAGGTTGTACGTGAGATCATATTGCCAACTATCACTATACCGAAAAAGCCGGTAAGCAGTATAATGATCATACGGCGGCTGGCCAGCAAAGTCTTCTCTTTAGTCAGTACTCCAGCCATCATAATCAGGACCAGCGAAAACCGTACACCTGCATTGTCCAAAGATGCCCCGATGCCGTACAAACGGTTTACTTCCAGCAGAAAATCCTGTCCCTGATCAATATACCGGTTCACAAACATTTCGAAAAGAGGAATTGAATCAATGAGCAGCGCAAATAAACATTGCGCAAAACATACCGCAGCTAAATAACAGGTTAAAATCTTCAGATCGATCACACCATGTACTGTACGTACGAGCGAGCAAACTGTATAAGCAGAAAAAAGCCATACAGTAAAACTTACAAAATAAGTCGCATAGGACATGTCGGCCGTATGGTTGTAATCCACCGCAATGAAACAAACCAGCGAAAAAAGCACAACAAAACCTATAGCGCCTAATAATGCAGGGTCTATTTTCATGCTTCCCCGCTGAATGGCGTGGTAAACTGCTACGGGCAGACCTGTAACGGCGAGCAGCATCTTCGTATTGATGCTGGACGGCAAAAAGGTCAGTCCGAAAGAGAAATAAAATAAGCTGACCACCAAACCTATCATCAGATACTGAAAAATACGCCCCATATGCTCCTGTTATTTATATAAGCTCCCGTAAACAAATTTGATGACTACACGGTAATATAATTTTATTACCCAAAAATGCCCCTTAACCGCCAGCCATTGTATATACCTGGTCCGAAGTGGCAGGGCGCTATTATACATTACCTTATCGTTAACCTCCGGAAACCAGTTTAACCAGCGCTGGTATTGTTCAACCTGATCAGAAATCAACAACGGCAGTTTGATATTCAGTTTCAAAAAATCAATACTGCTGCCCAGCTGGCCCGCAAAACTGCTATTTAAAAGGTATTGTTCCACCTCTTTTACATTGGCCACAACTTCCTGAATATGTACATCGGAATATATTTTAGTCAGGGACTGCCCGTTGGACTGCCCGTAATGATACAATCCCTTGTTCAGGAAAACTACCTTACCGGCATGTATAAACAATTTCACCATCACCAGCAGATCTTCGCCCATATTCAACCCCGGAACAAAACGGATCTGGTGCTTCTCGTACAAAGACCTGCGTACCAGAAACAGCCACAAGTTCCATCGCATCGATCCGTTCAGCATTTTCTGAATAGCGTCTTTTGATTCTGTAAAAGAAGGCTGGTTCATGATCCGCTCATTCTTTTCAAATGTCAGGAACCAGTTGCAGCCCACAATATCCGCATCCTCCGACATGGCTTTTTTAAACAGCAGGCGGATGGTATTGGACTCAATACGGTCATCAGCATCCACATAATAAATATATTCTCCCGACGCATGCGCCAACCCGGTATTTCTGGCCGTAGCAACCCCGCTATTTTGTGGGTGACTTATCACTTTTACACTCATGCCCCTACCTTCCAAAACAGGAACATATTCCCCGATAACACTTAAAGAATTATCCGTACTGCAGTCATTAATTATAATAATTTCCAGGTTGGAATAATCCTGTACCCGTAATGATTCCAGCGCTGTATGTATCCGGTTGCCCGCATTAAACACAGGCATGATTACAGATATAAATGGTGTATACTCCATATGTCAATCTTTTACAGGTTTAACAGCTATTCGTCCTCCGGTTGATAGCGCAAGTAGCTTAGGCAGATATTTCTTCATGAGTTGATACAGACACATGCATATAAGCAGACAGATGATTGGAACAGTAAAATAAATCAATAACCTGCCCCAGGCTTGTCCGGATAATGAGGACTTCGAAAAACCTCCTTTTAACCAATTTATAATGTATATGGAGTGGACTGCGTAAATGAAAAATACTGATGACGATAAGTTGAGCAGATGCGATTTTAGTTTTACTGTTTTCACTAATACATTACCAGCACATAAGACAGCTGCTACCCCAAAAAGAACAAAAGGATGGATCCAATATTCATAAAAGGGTGTTGCGTTATAATAAGCCGCTATAGCCAGGAATATTACCGCAGCTGAGACGATCCAGGATTTATAATTTAATCCCAGGGCCATCAGGTCATATTTATGCTGCCCCAGAAATGCACCTGCGCCGAAGAATAAAAATGCCGTGGTACCTAAACCTGGAACGTTCAATTCCCAAACCATCAGATAGATAATAACCAGAAGCAATAATCCTAAAACTTTCAGGTATTTGAACAGCAGATAAAACAGAGGAGTCAGTACGACCATACAAATCAAATCCCTGATATACCAGAAAGGAAACAGGAGCGGTCCACCCCACAAAACCTCATAATAATGGCCATCCTTTATCTCCGCATACATGTCGTCCTCACGCACACCCAGTTTGCTTAACACCAGGTTTTTTATGACCACAAGTAAAACGTATAATAAAACCCAGAAAAGATAGGGAATCATCAGGGTTCTCCATCGATTGCGGATTTGCCGGATATAAATCCGGGTATTAAAACTATGGAGTTTTAAAAAGAAAAAATAACCGGAAAACAGGAAAAAAGAAGGCACTGCAATTCTGCCGGCTAAATGAGAAATCAGCTCCGTAAATAGTGTATAAATACTGTCCGCATCCCATCGTAATTGAATAGGATAAGATTCAGGGGGTATCACATGAATAAACACCACTAAAATCATTAACGGGAAGCGCAGCACTTCAATTGACTCAAATGTGGTTTGATTTGTTATTTTTTTTAACATCTGATGCAATTTGATTTAAAAAATTATCTAAAAAAGCTGTGTTATTGTTATTAAATTTCCTTGCGAACAAGGCTTCTGATTTCATTAAGGCAGGAAAATCCTTTTCCTCCCAATCCACTAACCGGTTATTATGCCAGCTGACCATCCGGAGGCAGCCATGGCCCTCATCGGGGGAATCAAAGACCTTGTTCCGGAAGGGAGAATTCCAGCAGACTGTCTGCAGAAAAATCTCATCCGCACAAAAGGTATTTTGATAATCCTTTAGTATTTCATCCTTTTTACCAAGCAGGTAGAGAACGAATTCCTGCGAAACACTTACCCAGTTCAAACCCTTTTTAAAAACAGTCTGATGGTGTCTACGAATTCCAAAAACATATTGCATCCTTAAAAAAACAGAACGCAGTCCCTTTCTGAAAAGGTTTAAAAGACCAGGCGCAGACCGAAAATCCTTTGGGAACAGATGATAACGCCGCACCTTTTTGTCAATTTCCAGGCGGGCGTCACCCGGATAAAAATCGATGAATTCTTTTCCCTCATGTTTTGCGAAGAAACTATGAATAAAATCCTGCGATTTTATAGGCAGGTCTACTCCGGACAGGAGATGATAATAAGCATATGGTCCAAGCTTCAATGCTTGCTGAAATAAAACGATCTCCGCCTCAATTTGCGACACATCGCCCCATCTGACATTGACCCTATGATCCAAAATATACAGGTCCGCATCAGCGGTGCGTAGCAATGGCAACTGATCCACCTTTTTATCAAAGTGAATATAAATAGCATTCCGTTTATCGTCCAGTGCCTTTACCAAACGCACTAAAAGTTCAAACTCGTGATGAGCAATAATCAGGTAAGCATGCTTCATAATCCCCTCCTGTTTTTCACCAGCCTGTAGCAATATTGCAAAGTATCAATCAATAAACCACCGATGCTGGAACGATACGTTTTATACAATAAGTGCGTGTTTCTGTTCACCTGGCCATAAGCTTTGATGGCATCAGGAAGCTGTTCATAATAGTACCACCAACAATCAAAATTAGCCGTAAAAGTGTTCCAGGGTTTACTGCCGGTATAATGGATGGTACCATTTTGCTGTACAGCCTGCCAGGCTGCCTCATCATAATACTTTAAAAAATTAGCTTTATATTGTGGCAAATAAAAGGTCCGGATACTATTATAAAAAGGAGGAAGCCCCAGGATACGTCCCCTGCAAAGTTGATTAAGCACATCCTGATCAGGAAACTCCAGCGACTCATTCTTTGATGCGGTGATAAACCGCCGCACCATCTGATCCGCTCTTAACTGCCGTAAGTTCATAATTAAAAAGCCAGAGTTAATATAGGTTCCTGGTGCACAGCCAATAAATTCCATATGAGCAACCTGGAAATCAAGCGTTGCCTCGTACACCCCGGCTAAATAATTATCCCCCAGATCGACCTCCCTGAATAAATTCGCCAGATTATTCCGTACCACGACATCACAATCCACATACATAACCTGATCATATTCAGGCAGTAAATCAGGTAACAGCAAACGATAAGAGGCCGCTACAGAGTACCTGGCGTCGACATATATATCCCCCAATGCCCCCTCCAGATTGATGAACGAATAAGAAACCCGGTCCCCGCCAAGCAAACATAACTGCTGCTGCATCTGATCTGTCAATGGGCCGGTCAGCAAACAAATGATATGAAAACAATCGGCAGGCCCCGCACAGTCCACTACAGACCGGATACATACCGCAGCAGGCACAATATAATCTGGCGTAAAGGCGATGACCAATGGAGTCCTTTTATCCGTGTTTATCATTTATTTGATTTTTAGCATATCCATAGTAGACCAGCGAGGTTTAATTCTTCAAAAGTTTATGAGCTGAAAACCTCAGAAACATCAGGAATTTATCTTTGGCTGAAAGCAATTCACAATCTTTAATTACATAAAACTTACTGAATGTCATATATTTAATCACCTGATTATAATAGTCATACCTGCATTTTTGGTAAAGTACGTCACGCTGCACTCTGTCAAAATAATAGGTATCCGATATACTTTGCGGCCTCGTATAAGTTAAATCACCCAACCACCTATATAACAGCGTTGTAGCTTTAAGCTTTGCTGCTAAATGTTTTTTACTGCTGGAAAGATGAATCGTTGAGATTCGAAACTGAAAAAGCATTTCCGCAGTATTAGACACTCCGTTTTCGGCCATCATAATTGTCGAGGCGATGTCCGCACAATAGCCAAAAGGGAAATCAATAAATTTCCGGGCAAGCAGAACAGAGGCCTTAAACATATGATTACCGATACACGTAAAAGCAGTTCCATTCACCCAGTAATACAGGAACTGATATTTATTGCAGTACTCGGGTAAAATATGATCTATACCAATGCGCTTGTTATTTTCATCTATTTGTTCAACTCCCGTTCTGATCAGATCAACCTCAGGGTATTTTTTTGCCAGCTGTAAACATTGTACCAGAAAGACCGGGAGATAAATGTCATCATCGGCCGCCAGGACTATATATTCTCCGGTCGCATATTGAATACAGTGATTCCATTGCGCTACCAGACTCTGTCCGCCTATATTCTCCGCATTCCGGTAATACCGGATACGCAAGTCATGATAAGCAGCAACTATATCCTGCAGGTCTTCTGGTGAGGCATCATCCACAATGATTAATTCGAAATCAGGATACGATTGATTAAGAATACTATCAATAGCCTGACTAAGGAATTTTGCTTTATAAGCTGGTAAAACAAATGAAACTACACACATATTGTTCGCTGGATTTAAAGGATCCTGTTTTTATATTTTTCTTTTATCGGAAATGGGGCGGATTTCAGTAAATCAGATTGCATGGTCACCAATGAGGTATTGATATAAGCTTTATCCTTATTTTCCTCAAATAAAGCTTTCCAGTTTTTTTCACTCTCCAGTAACTCATCAAAATTTTCAAATCCATCATATGAAGGAATATTTACGGAACTGAAATAATCATGAAATTTAAAACCGTCCGTATCAATTGATCCTTTTTTGATCCATAATGAGGGTATGTTATAGGCATGTCCCACAATAACGCCATGTAAGGAGGTCGACAAGATATACTCACAAGCCATAATTTCTTTCACTATCCTATCCACATCACGCGTGCGGAGGTCGACAATATGGTATTGTGTACCATAATTTTCCTGGAAAAAATCTACCTCATGCCAATGCGGAATAATTGCCAGTTTGTAAGACTTTTTTTCCTCCGGCTCAATCCACAAAGGCAGTAGCAGCGCCGGGTCGCCATACACCGCACAGCCCCTAAACCCTTCCTTTCTTAATTTCTCATCCGTCAATTTCCCCCTTACAGCGAAAGTCCTCCCCCCTTTAAACGGATCAGTTTTATTCATAAAACCTGCTCCCCATATATCCGAATTTTTCTTCCCCCAGCTCATAATAGAACCTATGCACAGCAATGTCTTTTGCCAGGGGAATAAAAGAGATTTAAGACGGTAGAACTTATAGCTGCTTAGTTCTTTCAGAAAGACTTTTATATTGTATGTAGATAAAGGAGAAAGCTTGTGTTGTGACTTGAGGCCTGACAATTCCTCAATCAGCAACGGGCTTAACGCATCCCCGAAATTGTTACTATCCCAATAAACCAGATTAATTTTTCCCATTGTAATACAAGCGTTTATCTACATTTATTAACCATACCGGCAATTGCTCTCACCACAACCAGTTTTTCACTTTTATCCAATCCCAGCAAGTATGAAAATGCGATTATCGAGATGCTGGAAACAACTAACAAAAGCACAAAACGATAAAAGGATTCGTTTAACAGACTATACAGGATACAAGGAATAATGGGCGATAATACCGCTACGACGCAGCACTTCAGCACAACCTTTACTACATACTCCTTCAACGGCAATTCAATCATTGTACGGATCAGCCATACACGCGCAAACTGACCAATAAAAACAATGACCAGGTGCACGATAAAAACAGACTCCGGAGGTAATCCTAACTTCAGCGCCAGGTACCCTGCAGGCACAACCAAAAGCAGCAGACTACCTAAAACGGATTGGTAAACTTTAATTTTTCCGGTTGCTTTAGCCGCAAAAATCAGTGGATTGGCCAGGGTGTCAATCAGCGAAATCAGTAACATGATACGCACAAAGTTCACTGTATGCCCCGGGACAATCTTTAGCCACCAGACCAGGATGTTTTTTGTCTCAAAAAAAACAGGTAAAGAGACTAATAGGAGCAGGAAAAAAGAATACTTTGAACTGGCATAAATCAGTTGATGCATATAATTCAAATCATCAGCAGCATAACTTTTGGTGATCTGGGGGTTGAGCGCCGTTTGAAAACCTACAATAAAGCGGGAAATCACACCCTGGACCTGTACAGCGATTCCACGGGCCGCATTCACCGTCGCACCGAAAAACACGTTCAGTAAAATGTTTAACCCTTGTGTAAACAGCAAAAAAGCAGAATCACCGAACATGCTCCAGCCAGCGAAAGAGGTCATCTCTTTAAATAAAGGCTTATCCCATTTTAACCCTCCCCTTACCTCCTCAAATTTACGGAAACAGTAAATCCAGTAAACCAGCTGCAGTATCACCTGGGCGATCACCAGCATCATCGCATATATTTTCAGTTTATCAAATTCAATCGCCTGTAAAAGGAAAACAACAATTAATTTCAGCACCATATCAAATAAAGAGAAGTAGGCAAAAACGCTCATTTTTTCATGCGCAATAATCACCGCACTATACGGTACATTGATGATCGAGATGAAAGCACTGAGAATAGAAAAATGAAATACCCATGTCGCTGCGTCCATACGCATGGGAGGGATTTGTAAACGGTTTTTTAGAAACCATAGCCCAACTGATTCTGCAACAAGACAGATGGTTACAGCTATAAGGAAGTGGATCAGCAGGCTCATGCTGAAAACCAATTTCAGCTGGTTGCTTTTACTGCGTCCGAGTTCAAAAGTGATAAAGCGGCTGGTTGAAGATGACATAGCTGAATTCAACACACCAAACATCGCTACTACACCTCCCACAACATTATATATCCCGAAATCCTCCACGCCCAGCACATTCAGCACCACCCGGGAAATATACAACCCGATCATCATGCTGATAAACATCTGCACGTAAAGCACTAAGGTATTTTTCGCTATTCGTTTACTATTCGTCGTTTCAGCCATATATTATTTCCCGAACTCCGTTTTTAAAGTCCGTCTCAAACCTTCTTCTATCGAATGAGGGGGAACAAATCCAGAATTCATCGCTTTAGAAGAATCAAACTGTGTTACCGCACAGAATTTCTTGACCCGGACCGAACTAATGGCCAGTTTCTTACGGATTCCCCAGGCCAGCAGATCAAAGCCATATCCACCCACCATTCCTAAAGCATAAGGAATATGTACTGTAGGAATTTTCTTACCAAGCGTCTCTCCTGTATAGTAAACCAGGTCATTGGTCGTAAAATCCAGCTTATCGACATAATTGTATACCTCGTATCCATAGGTGCGTTCAAGAATCAGGAATTCAATAAAGGCAACTATATTGCCGATATAGGACATAGACTTTTTGTTGTCGCCGCGCCCGATCATCAGGAATTTTCCGGAAGCGATCTGCTTTAACAGATTATAGACGTTTCCACGATTGCCCTCACCAAATATCACAGTTGGACGGATAATATTTATATTCCAGTTGGGGTGCGACATATACCATAATTGCAAAAGCTGCTCAGCCTGCCATTTACTTTTCCCATAATGGTTAAATGGATCTGCAGCAATCCGTTCATCCGGATTGATTTTGTTTAACCCATACACCGCTACCGAACTGGTAAAGACAATACGGCTGATACCATTTTCTTCCATAGCTTCCAAGGTATTTTTCATCCCGCCTACATTCACATCATAATAGAGCGAAACAGGCGTAACGTCATCCCGGTGCTCCGCAGCCAGTAATACTACGATATCAATACCCTTTAGTAAATGGACTAATGCAGCTCTGTCAAGCACATTAGCGATATGGGTAACTGACGGAAAACTCTCGCTTGCCGTTTTATCTATATTTAGAAACTCCAGCCCTTCGCCTTGTTTCAATCTCTCCATTAACCTTGTTCCCACAAAACCAGAACCTCCGATGATAGCAACTTTCATAAGCATCTATATTTATATGGCAACTAGGCCTTACTGTAATTGATTTGGTTATTCTTGTTCATCGGAAGGGCCAGTACCGCTTTTCTGGTGGTTTCAGCTCTGTGGAACACTAAATGGAATACTACCCATAATACGGCATCTATTGCCAGCACAATATTATTGCTGATAAACTGAACACTGACAATATTGAAAATACTGAAAAACAGCGCAAGCAATAAAATATAGATCATCGTCACACGGTGTGAAAATCCAAGGTCCAGGAATTTGTGATGAATATGGTTTCTATCGGGTTCAAAAATGGGCTTGCCATTCCTGAAGCGTACCCACATTACTCTTGCTACATCCATTACGGGCACCATTAAGGTGGTAAAAGCCGAAACGATAGCACCTTCTGAGAACGGTTTAATATCCTGATTGTTCATCGAAAAACTGATGGCTAAAAAGGCTATGGTAAAACCAAGAGTTAAACTTCCCGTATCTCCCATAAAAATTCTGCGTTTTCTTTTTGAGGCACCAAACACATTGAAATACAGAAACGGAATCAGTACCCCCGCAGTAACAAAAGCAAAAATAGCATGCAGCCACGCACCTTCCATGGCAAATAGTACGCCCAGTATCAAACTGCTCACCATAATCAGCCCGGAGCATAAACCATCAATCCCATCGATCAGGTTGACCGCATTGATGATCAGCATCACCGCAAAAACAGTCAGCGGCATCCCGATCCAGGCTGGCAGATAAGTAATGAAAAACACGCCATACATATCATTGATCCACAGACCGGAAACTGGCAATAACATTGCTGTAATCAGCTGTGCTACAAATTTATACTTATAACTCACACCAATTAAATCGTCCGCAATCCCCACCACAAACAAGATCACCAATCCCGTGATAAGCAGCAGGAACATAGGCAGTATTTCACCCGTATTCAGATGCAGGTCGTTCAGAAAATTGTATTTATGAAAGATCACCACCGCTAAGGTCATCAGGCAACACTGGATAGGCGCAAAAGCTACCCCTCCCAGTCTGGGTATAACATGCCCATGGGTTTTTCGGGCATTAATCGGATCAAAAAGTCTTTTTCTGAAACTGATCAGATAAATGAAGGGGATAATGGATCTCCCCAGGTAAAGCGCAAGCAGAAACGGAATCAGGATAATCAAAATCTTAACTGTAGCCATCTTAAATTTATTTAGTAAAACACAAACTATATCTCCTATCTATTTCACACCAAATGCTAAACGTTAGCATTAAAAAACGAGGCGACCTGCCTTAAATCAGTATCTTTTAATAAAACAACCTTGTCCTTATCAAGCAGGTAAAGTGTAGGTGAAGCCCTGATTTCATATAACCCGTGATTAAGAACCCGCATATTCCTGTCGAGCCCATTTGTCCATCCCGCCGGAATATGCGATTGATAAGCTTTCCAAATATTTTGGTCGCCCATTGCATAAATCGCTAACACATTAAGCTTCCCGTTTTTAACCAGCCGCTGAAAACCAGGGGTAGTTTCAAACTGTTCGATTGCTTCCTCACAATGCGGACAGCCTGGTTCGTAAAAAAACAAGAGCGTAAAAGGCGCACTGATGTCATATAGTGACCTTTTTTTTCCCCTTGACAACTGAAACTCGAAGTCGGCCGCAACAGTGCCCGTTTGATTTTTCCTCACCAGTTTGAGCAGCGAATTATACCTGTATTTATCTGTCTCATTAAGCAGGCATGAATCCAGTAAAAATTCCAATACCGGCTGATAATAGGTATCATTGCGTAACGGCGAATTGGGATCATACAGATAATGGTCATACTGCTGTGTAAAATACCTGAAGCTGGCAGGAGAACGTTTTGCTTTTGAAAGCATGTGTTTCACAGCCTTCGCACTAATTGTATCAGGGAACTTTTTTAACGCCGTAATAAAGTCCACCAGTGTTTGTTCACCAATCTCAGGGTTCATCAATGCAAGCGTATCCTGAAAATCAAAGTTGTCCCAATAGGTAAGCAAAACATCTTTTTGAGGAGCACTGACAATGTTGATATCTGCATTAAGCTCAGTAGCATCCGGTGATTTCCCATTTCCCGGGGTACAGCCGGCAATGCCACTTAAAGTAAAAATCGAAAGTAAAAAACACGTCAATAAATCAAATCTGTTCATAGCTGCATCGGTTATTTATTCGCTTAATTTTCTGAATTTTACTGGACCATACCCTTCTCTACAACCGCATTCACATCTCCTATCCTTACATTTTGAGGCAAAATCGTTTGTTTAGCCCGAGCGATGCTGCTGTTCGGGTTTACCTTGCCCAGGGCATGATTTACCGCAGCTAGTACCATAGACTCTTCGATGTCTCCAAAATCACGGAAAATGTTATCCGCTACGTTCTTCTGGTCCGCACCTAAACCATCCCAGTAATCTGTTTCTCCGAGTGCATTGGCCAGTTTAAAAGATGCTGCCCAGAGGGATGTTTTGCCCATGATTTCCTGTCTGAAAAAACCAACAGGCTTGCCGTATGTACCGTCATGCTCAGCGATAATGACTGCATTCATATAAGGACGGAGTACATTGATCAGCAGCTCGGAGGCAGAGGCGGTTTTATCCGTCACCAGAAAATAAATCGCATTCATATTCACGTGATTACGACGCTGGAAATAAACATCATCAAAAGAATTGCCTCCTGCTTCGGGATGCCGCTTCAGATACGTGTTTAATATAAAGCTGAACATCAATTTGCGGTCAGCACCCTCAGCAATTACTTTGTTGGCTATATATTCTACTGTACTGATGTTCCCGCCGGCGTTGTAACGCAGATCCACTATCAGGTCCTTAACCTGCTGTTGTTCAAAACCATCAAACACCTGGTCCAGCCGGGAACGATTGATACTACCTTCCGGTGCTGCTTCAAAAGAGGAAAGTGCGACGTAACCTATGACCTTACCCGGATACAAAAACACTTTACTTTTGATTACAGGATTAACCACGTATTGATTTGATGAAATCAGCATAGTGGATTCACCGGCATCAGCATGGCGAACCTTAATCCGCATAGTACGCTGTGACATCGCATTGAGCAATCTGGAAATGACCGACTGATAAACAATCTGATCAACCACATTACAACCATTATCATCACAGCTTACAGGAATGCCCAGATCCTGGTTGTCGCCAATTTCCAATACGATGTCCGAACGTCTGATCGCTGCCAGGTCGGCCGGCGATCCGTCTTCTACAAAATATACTACCGGATACGCCTTCTGTGCGGAAACCGCACCTATAGACAGAAAAATACCAAAACCCGGCTGTTCTGTATTCTTTATGTCTGCCAGGTAAGAAAAACGGTCTATAGCACCATTGTATAAAGCGAAAAACGGAGTTTTACCTTTCAACGCAGTTAACACTGCTGAAGGCGAGGTGTAGGTATCGGTAAATGAAAACATACTATTTTTATTTAGTGATGAAGTATCACTCCATAGTGAGTATCGTTTATAGTAAAAGTATACACTATCTTTCAGTTGCTGATCTGCGGAACGTTGATCCTGCTCATCAACCACAGGATGATCCTTTTTACAGGATAATACCAGCAATAAAAGAACAGTAGCTACCAAAGCCATTTTATAATAAATAAGGTTTTTTATTACGCTTATGATCTGTTCAGTAAATAATAAAATAACCTTCATCCTTTTTCTACTCAATTTTATGCCTTAAATGATTGACGAAATACAATCAGGAGAGCGGTCCGGAATTGAACCACTCTCATGAGCGTAAACATGACAGCTACCGAACGATATTTAGTTCCGTACACAGCGAATGTTCTTGAAATTTGATGCAATAACATTTAATCCGATAGCTGATATATTTAACAGGTTGCCTAACACTTGCGAAGTTCTGGTTGGAATTCCAAGCGGTGTACTATATGAACCTTCGTAAAAAATAGCGCTGACATTAACTACAGGGGGTAAACTTAGCGCAGAGCTACTTGTCCATATCTGTGCGCTCGATCCATAAGTGGTACCCAAGCTAATATCAACGACACCATCCAGCACTGTAGCAGTAACACCTTCTCCATTAAAATTGAAACGGAGCCTGTTACTTTCATAAGGAGCAACTGTTCCGGCTGCTGTGTACTCTAAATAACCACGGCCGCCAGACGTGCCATAGGTTGTTGGCAAAGCACCAATAAATAGTGCGCCACCAACCAATGTCCTGAAATCAGCCTCAGAGGCCTGACGCCATACACCTGCCGGATAGACCTGCGTGCAGGGATCAGAATCAGTACCGTATGCTGTTGGGATTAATCCTTTAAAAGAAAAATAAGTGTTCCGCCTGTTGGTATGGGCATAAGTAGGTTCAAAACGATACCTGTTATGGTTTATGCCATCCGCATAGTACAGATTAGTCCTGGCCCATCGTACACCAGCTATCGTTAATGGTGATTCGATCAGGTTCACATAAGCACGATAGGTCCTGCCTGCCACAGGTGTGATGTTGAAATTAAATACCGAAGGTGTCGCGTTCAGCAAACTGGTGAACGACCTGGTTACTGTAGTTGCAGGAGGTTGTTTTACATCTACGACCAGGTTGTTCAGGGTAACCGTCAGGGATGTAGCAGTCGGATCGGCGGTATATATATAAACCTCCTTGGCATCATTAAATCCCGCAGCAGTATTGGTGAAATTACTATAGGTAATTGTTTGCGGAGCATTAATCAGGTTAGACACAGCGCCGGTCCTCAGATTTATGGTTCCTGTTTTTGCGACTATTCCCGAAACACCTACTGCGGCCGTACTGATATCGCCAAACATACCCATGGTATTCAGTTCCACCGCAATCCTTGCGAATTTATGCTGAAAAACGAGACCTAACGGCGTATTTCCATCTGCTGAGTTGGCCGGTATAGTAATACTTCCGGAAGTATATAAGATATCCCTGCCTCCTGGTAAAACTAAGGTAGGAGTTGCCGGATTAACGTCTGGCACCACTTCGGCAGTATTGTAGGAAATGGCATAGTAATTATAACTTGTTCCTTTCATCGCATCGATCAGACCATTGGTACCAGACGTTAATACCGTAGAACTTACAAATGTTCCATCAGTTTTGTATAGTAACAAGCGGTAACTCACATCAGTTAACATTGGTGCTGCCGCCATCAATCCGTTTGCGGCGGATTGTCCTGTGGTTGCGTTGCCAATAGAAACTCCGGATTGTTTCTGCACGTCACGTTCAACAGAAGTTACGGCATCAAATCCGGTAAAAACTGTTGTCTTACGTGCTGTGAGACCAGTTTCTTTTGCGGTGGACTGACCACCTGTACTTGCGCTAGGGTTGGCTGTATTCACAAGGTCTTCTGTAATACCAAGCACCTGGATAACCAGCTTATCCGGATTGTTTAAAACGACCGGGGCTTCAGTTTCTTTATCTTTCGAACAGCCCGAAAGAAGCTGGGCGACACCTATAAATATTATAGCGACAGCTATTCTAGAGGTAGAGTTTTTATAAAATAAATTCATATTCATTGATTAATAACACGTTAACAATTATTATAAATCTCCGTTTTGCTGACCAAAACCACCATCCTGCCAGTCTTCTACCTGGGGCTGATTTGGTGTTGTGGGATCTCCACCGGAAAGTGTTACCGAAGCCGCAGCTATTCCCTGCTCCAGCTCTACAATCATCACTTCTATTGCAGGCGCTGCGTATTTTATTTTTTTGTCGTCTTTCATCACGGTAAGTCTTTTAAGTTTAATTTTATCTATTTGGCAATCGTAATCACAGCCCTGCTTAAGCGTGGATCATTATAGAATTTGTTGTCTATTCCACCTTCGTGGGAAACTTCCAGTTGCGCAGGAGGTACACCGAACTCTTTCACCAGCACACGATAAATGGCTTCCGCCCGTTCTCGGCTCAAACGCTCATTAGTTTGGGTGGTACCTGTACCTTTATCCGCATAACCGATTAGCTTGTATACTACGTTTGACTTATCTTCTTTAATCACATTAGCGAAATATCCCAGGTTTACCCTAGCTTCATTGCTCACTGCACTCTCATTGATAGGGAAAGTGATCAGAATTGGCGCAGCCAATACCCTGTTTTGAAATTTGACATCGGTGATTGTTTTATTACGCGAATCTTCCACCAGTTTTCTCAGCGCATCATTATCCTTTTCCAGCGCAGACATCCTGTTACGGAGTGCTGCCAATGCCTTTTCATCATAGCTGATCGTAGTGGTTTTAGGTTTTTCCCATCCCCGGTGCTGGAACTTATAAGCGAAGCCCAGTGTTGCTGCTAATATGCCCTCTTCCCTTCTTCTTCCCATTTCACCATCAAACCTGTCATTTACCATACTGCCACGTAAATCCAGTATCAGATCCAGTGCATTACCCAGACGGAAGGCATTAAACAAACCTATATTTGCGCTTACTTCTCGTGCGACCGGCTCATCTGATGTCTGCATCCAGCCCAAACCGAGATAAGGACTTACGGCATAAAAACGGTCACTTCTAAAACCTCCGAAAATATTACTGAGGTTAAAAAGTACATCCACATTTGCCTGGTAATAATTATATTCTTTTTTATCTAACCACTTACTGGCATCATATACCTCTCCTGTGGAATGGCTTCCGTTTTGTGTAACACCTACTATTTTAAATCCATTTACTCCACCACGTACAGCAATACCTGGCGAAAACGATTTACCTAGGTAAAAAGTAAATGAAGGGCTTAAACGCTCTCCAAATTTCATTTGCCTATTGTGGTCAGCAAAATATACCTGCGCACCGGCTCCGGCACCAATAAACCAATTGTCCCAAAAACCGTTGGTCATGACCTGAAATTTGTCGCCGTTCTCCACAACGACCGTGTCCGGTTTCATTTCCTGTCCAAAAGAAGAGGTGGTGAGGGAGGACAATAAAAGCAATCCTAAACAACTCACCACATGTCTGATTTGCATCCTGTTTAAATCCATAGCATCTGTTTTTAATTTTGTACTTCCTCAAATTTAGACCATCAATAAGCACATCTGCATTACTCATTATTACTCATATCTACTCACTTTTACTCATTATTCCCCACATTTCCCCAGTACGTGAATTTTGTCTTATTTTCTGCGTTTCGTAGCCATCTGACGTAAATTTTGAGAATAGTTACCGCATTAAAATTCCTGCAGATCAATTTTTATTGAGCGATAAAAAGATTTTCAGGTTAATAAAAAACCTGGTTATGATGAATGCTATCTTATTTAATGCTGGCGATCCACACCACAAAATCAATGTCAGGACTTAACCGTAACTTCTTACGTATTCTGTGTTTCCGATTATCAACTGATCTGACCGTACACTTCCTGTATAAAGCGATGTCCTTAGTTGAATAAATCAATTTAGTATAAGCACAAATTTCAATCTCCGAATAAGTTAAAGGAACACATGCGGTTTTATTTAATGTGATCGCAAACGAAGGAAAATATTCGTGAAATTTAAGTATGAATGAACGATTATCGAGTTTACCTAAATCGTTTAACTCATTGATTTCTTTAACAGATACTTCTCTATCTATTAAATTCTCCGTTTTATTGTGTTTTGTATCAGCAATCTTCACCTCTTTTTTACGGTTGATTAAGTTGCTTACCGTTAAATACAAAAAGGTACTGCCGTTAAGGATTAAATCCGCGGATTCTTGTTTTCCTGAAGTTGTAGTCAGCTTTTGCTGCCTGACATCCTGAAGTTCATTTTCGGCCTGGCCGATATTTTCAATATGAACTCTTTCCAGTCTACTCTTCAAGCTAATACGATTTTGTATTTCCATATACCACAGTTACTATAACTGCTTCTGCCTGTACTTTAAGATCTTCAGTATATTTAGTTACGGGCGAAATAATGGGACAGATGTAAAATTGATCTTTTTTCATACGTGGTTTATTTGGAGATTTCTCTACTCCAAAAATATCTAAAATCTATTTTTGAAGCGATGTATGAAAGACACATGATGATGTTATATGTGATTGTCTTATTAAAAAATTTTGGCCATAAAAACATTAAGCGGTGTCGCATCCACGCACACCGCCTAACTCTTATTAACTATTAATTTACCTAAACTTGCTTATTAGCAGCGGGCGCTGCGTTTCAGCAAAATCTTTATTCAACTGTTTGATAGTAATACGCAGCAGGCTCAATTTTCCTCTGCTCTGTTTTAAAATTTTTAAATTATTTTTTGCAGCACCTCCTGAATAGTTGTAAATAAGATACCAACCAGCATAATACTGGCGCAACGATTTACATTTATCAACTGGTTCCTTAATGTTTTAGTCGCTTTTACTATATGATCGCTAATGGTTGAAGTAGACACCCCTACCATTGTACTTACCTCTTCGTAAGATTTTCCTTCCAGCTTACATAACATAAAAATCTTTTTCCGTTGTGGAGACAACTGCTTTATAGCATTAAGCAGAAACTCACCTTCATTTCTGGAAAGTTCGCTTTCCATTGGCTCTTCGCTGATTTCAGTTCCGATCTGCTGCAGGTTCTCCCGCATATGACGGTCACGCTTAGCTTTGCGGAAAAAATCTATCATCCTGCTGTGTGCTATACAGTATAAATAAGCAATAAATGGCTTTTCCAAATCGAGATCCGCCCTTTTTTCCCATATCTTGATAAATACGTCCTGCATCAGTTCTTCCGCAACTGTCCGGTCATCAATCTTACTGCGGATCCGCCAATACACTTTAGATTTATACTGCCGGTATAACATTTCAAAGGCAAGCTTACATCCATCCTTCACCATATAAAGGATTTCAGCTTCGCTTAATTTCTTTTTCCGTTGATTTTTCATTTTCCAATCACATAGACCAGGTATCACCTCCTGTAACTATTTAATGGTCAATGATAAATAGTTTTATCGGGTTCGACAATACTGTAGAATTCCAAATCCTGAACAATCTCGTGAAAAAACGTTTTTTCAATTCCGATTACCGGGATAATTATTTTAAAATAAATTTTCAAAAATGGCGGCCTGTTCTGAATTATTAAAAATTGACACTCAAAATACGGGGCCAGCAATGATCACCAAGGTAAAAAATCCTATTTGAGCAAATTAAAAATTACTAGCTTTGCCTTTAACCAAATTTAATAGACACAAATGAGAGAAGTAGTTATTGTATCTGCGCTAAGAACTCCTATCGGGAGCTTTGGCGGTTCTTTATCGGCCTTTTCAGCAACTCAATTAGGCGGTATAGCGATTAGAGCTGCTGTTGCGGAATCAGGTATCAAACCGGAAGATGTACAGGAAGTATATATGGGTAATGTTTTATCTGCTAACCTGGGACAGGCCCCGGCTACCCAGGCAGCAAAATTTGCCGGTTTACCAGATGTGCCTTCCACCACAATAAACAAAGTATGCGCTTCCGGAACCAAAGCGATCATGCTTGCCGCACAAAGTATTGCTTTGGGTGAAAATGATATCGTAGTAGCCGGGGGTATGGAAAGTATGAGCAACGTTCCTTATTATCTGGATAAAGCACGAACAGGTTACAGGCTTGGTCACGGACAAATGACTGACGGGTTGTTAAAAGATGGTTTATGGGATGTATATAATGATTACCATATGGGTTCTGCGGCCGAGTTATGCGCTGCTACGTGTGATATCAGCCGCGAGGCGCAGGATAAATATGCAATCAGCTCTTATCAGCGTGCACAGGCTGCACATACCAGTGGTAAGTTTGACAAAGAGATCACGGCTGTTGAAGCTACTGATCGTAAAGGAACAGTTACAGTTATAAATAAAGATGATGAGCCTTTTGCGGTAAACTTCGATAAAATAACCGGGTTAAAACCTGTATTTAAAAAAGAGGGTACAGTAACGGCTGCCAATGCATCTACTTTAAATGATGGCGCTGCGGCACTGGTACTGATGAGTGCCGACAAGGCTAAGGAGCTGGGAATAAAACCACTGGCACGTATATTAAGTTATGCCGATGCACAGCAGGCACCGGAGTGGTTTACTACAGCTCCTGCCAAAGCGATCCCGCTAGCCTTAAAAAGAGCAGGCAAAAGTATTACAGAGGTAGATTTCTTTGAAATTAACGAAGCTTTTTCTGTAGTTTCACTGGCGAACAACCAGCAACTGGGGCTGTCGGAAGAACAAGTAAATATCAATGGTGGTGCTGTCGCAATGGGGCATCCCCTTGGTGCTTCCGGGGCACGTATCGTCGTTACCCTTATTTCCGTTCTTAAACAGAATAACGGAAAGATAGGTGTAGCAGGAATTTGTAATGGCGGTGGCGGCGCAAGTGCGCTGGTTATTGAAAATATAGTTTAATGAATACAATATTCAGATCATTTTTTATTACTGTAATTGTTTGTTGCGCGCTGACAACAGTCTCTGCGCAACAGACAATTTCTCCTGCCAGTACCGCCATTCTGAACCGGTACCAGGATTCTTTAGCAAAAACATCAACGGTTATTTTTGAAGGGGCAACAAATGCACAGCGTTATGAGCAGAACGGAAGGTTTATTAAAATGCTGGTTACAGCACTGAAGACCCCGGGATCATTCAATTACGGTTTCGATTCACTGAAAACAATATCCATTGTTAAATCCCCGGATAACCAGTTCAGGATATTTTCCTGGTTCGTGCCTACCGAAGAAGGTACCTATCGGTTTTTTGGTACGGTACAAATGGCTACTGCTGACGGACAACTGAAATTATACCCGTTGCTGGATGATACTGAACATCTGACAGACAATAACCAAATCACAACGAATAAACAATGGTACGGCGCACGATACTATGAAATTGTACCGCTGAAAGCCGCAGGCAAAAAAACCAGTTATATTTTGCTGGGCTGGAAGGGAAATAATAAAAAAACGTCTAAAAAAGTGATTGATGTACTTTCTTTTGATGGCGACATCCTCCGTTTTGGTAAGCCTGTGTTTGAGGGAGCGAAGAATACACCAGTTAAAAACAGGATTGTGTTTGAATATAACAAACTCAATTCGATGACGCTAAGGATGGACAAAAATGAAAAGATGATTGTATTTGACCACCTTGCTCCGTTCGATCCCAATATGACTGGCAACTTTGAGTACTATGCTTCGGATTCGAGTTTTGATGGCTACAAACAGGTGGGCGACAAAATGAAGCTTTCGGAAAACATTGAACTGAAGAACGACCCGAACATTCTCGACGGGTTTTACGTTGACCCCAAACAGAAAGATATTCCTGTAGTAAAGAAGTTCTGATCGTAAAAGAACTGCTTTTGCACAAAATTTGCGAGTTTGAACTCATGTCCCTATATTGCGCGATTTAGGCCGAATTCCAATTAACTACCCTATTTATATAACATAAAACAACATTATGGATCAATCTGAAATCCTTAAGCCAGAGCAAATACACGATGCTCCAAAGGGCCATCCAAAAGGATTATACGTACTGTTCGCTACCGAAATGTGGGAACGTTTCAATTACTATGGTATGCGTGCCATCTTAGTCCTTTTCATGACAAAGGCACTGTTATTTGATAAAGCATTCGCTTCAAATCTTTATGGAAGTTATACCGGACTGGTATTCCTTACACCACTGATCGGCGGTTTTGTGGCCGACAAATACTGGGGTAACCGGCGGTCAATCATTACAGGGGGACTGCTGATGGCAATGGGTGAACTGCTCATGTTTGCCTGCGCATCGTTATACACCTCCAATGCGGACGTTTCTACTTTCCTTTTCTTTTCCGGATTAGGATTTATGATTGCAGGTAACGGATTTTTTAAACCAAACATCTCGTCAATGGTTGGGCAGCTTTATCCTCCTGCGGATAAAAGACTGGATGCAGCTTATACCATTTTCTATATGGGTATCAATGTAGGTGGTGCTTTGGGCCCGTTCATCTGTGGCTACTTCGGAGATACGGGCAATCCCGCAGATTTTAAATGGGCTTTCCTTGCCGCTGCTGTGGCAATGGTTCTGGGTGTTGTCGTATTTATCAATTTGAAGGATAAATATGTCCGCGGGCCGGAAGGTGCCCCTTTGGGTATGGCACCAAAAAATGAAGTTGCGGAAGCGGTTTCACCAGTACTGGTCTATCTTGCATTACTTGTTTTTTCTGGTGTCTGCGTAGGCTTATTATATATTGACGCAAAAGTTTACAGCTACCTGAGTTACCTGATGCTATTCGCAGTATTAGGAATTGCTTACATGATTTTTACGGATAAAACACTGATCTTAATTGAGAAAAAGAAAATCCTGGTGATCTTTATCGTAGCCTTCTTCGTAGTCTTTTTCTGGAGTGCATTTGAACAGGCAGGTGCATCGCTGACTTTCTTTGCTGAAGAATCTACACAGCGTGATCTGGGTTTCTTCACTGTTCCTGCGAGCTGGTTTTCTTCACTGAACTCAATTTTCGTGGTAACCTTTGCGCCAATATTTGCCTGGATCTGGGTGAAAATGGGTAAAAAAGAACCTTCTGCACCAACCAAAATGGCGCTGGGTCTTTTATTACTGGCCATCGGCTATTACGTAATTGCGCTGGGGGTAAAAGATGTTGGCGCAGGTGTAAAAGTAAGTATGATGTGGCTGATCGGAATGTATGCGTTCCATACCTGGGGTGAACTTTGTTTATCCCCGATAGGCCTTTCTCTGGTAAATAAATTATCTCCGTTAAAATTCGCTTCACTGCTGATGGCAGTTTGGTTCCTTGCGAATGCAGTAGCGAATGTACTGGGCGGAAAACTCAGTTCATTATATCCTGACGGCGGAAAAACAACAGTTTTTATGGGTTATGAGATGCATAACTTAAACGAGTTTTTCATGTTGTTCGTTGTAATGGCTGGTGTGGCGTCGGTACTTTTGTTTGCTTTAACGAAGTGGTTACAGAAAACGATGACGGCTACTTCATAAAATTTATCAGTAACAAATATTCAAGGGGCTGTTCATGATTCATGAAACAGCCTTTTTTTTACCGTCTATATAGGGTAGAACGTTACGTCTGCAACACGTTAAATTTTGTTATTCCTGACAAGTTTTCATTTTTAATCAATACTTTCGCACAAGTTTTACAACAATTTACTACCAACGTGTCAGACAGCTTAGTCATCATTCCTACTTACAACGAAAAAGAAAACATCGAGAAGATAGTCCGCAAAGTCTTTAACTTGAATTTTCCTTTCGAGATCCTGATTATTGATGACGGATCACCTGATGGCACAGCAGACATTGTGAAAAAACTGCAGCTGGAGTACTCCGGTTTACACCTCGAAGAGCGGAAAGGAAAACTGGGATTAGGTACGGCTTACATCCATGGTTTTAAATGGGCGTTAAATCACGATTACAGTTATATTTTTGAGATGGACGCCGATTTCTCTCATAACCCTGAAGATCTTTATAAATTACGTACTGCCTGTATCAGCGGGGCTGATGTAGCTATCGGTTCACGTTATGTAAAAGGTGTAAACGTTGTCAACTGGCCAATGAGCCGCGTACTGATGTCGTATTTCGCTTCTATGTACGTAAGACTAATTACCCGCATCAATATACAGGATGCTACTGCTGGTTTTAAGTGTTATAAAAAGATCGTATTGCAAACCATCCCGATGGATAAAATCCGTTTTGTGGGTTATGCTTTCCAGATCGAAATGAAGTTCACGGCAATAAAGTACGGGTTCAATGTTGTTGAAGTCCCAATCATTTTTACCGATCGTACAGAAGGTGTCTCCAAAATGAGCACAAAGATTTTCCGAGAGGCGTTTTTAGGGGTAATCCAGATGAAAATAAGCAGCTGGTTCAGGGACTACAGTAAATAAATCAGCTTCCTTTTATGGTTTATCATTTTATAAGTCATCCTTTGTCCTGGATGACAAACAAAGCTATTTGCTGTTTGCAATACCGGGATGTCCCAAACCTACCCTTCTCCCCGTAGCATCTGTCCGAAGTCGAGCTGTTTATCCATCGCAACGACGATCTGGGTTAAACGTTTAGTCCTCGTAGCTTCTGTTTTCGCTGTATTAAGCCAGTTGATGTAATAATTCTGATGTGATTTCGGCATTTTTACAAAATTCTCCATCAGATGTTTTTCTTCGATCAGGCACATCTCAAGGTCTTCAGGCATCTCAATTTTGAAATCCTTATCTTCTTCCAGTTCGAGCCGGAGCATTGCCCCTTCTTCTTTATTGAGTTCCTTCCGAAGGGCTGCTTTTAAAGCAATAATAAAATTGCCTTCGCCCATGGGTACCATCGATAAACCGAAGATTTCTACAGCATCCATCTTCCCTTTAACCCGAAAGCTTTTTTTGCATCCGGATTTAATTTTTTCGGCAATAACCATTGGGACAAACACGAATGTCCATCCTGTTTTCTCGCCTTTTTTGGCGAACTTCTCTATTTCAGCTTCGAAAAACACCATACGGAACTAAAGATAAAAAAGAATTCTAAAATTTCTCCTCAACACCTAATCCAAATAAGGCGAAATCATATTTAACCGGATCGGCGGGATCAAATTTACGTAGTTCATCCGTCAGTTCCACTGCGGTTCTCCAATCCGTTTGTTTACGAGTAATCATATCCAGCCGCCTTGCCACACGATCTACATGGACGTCACATGGACAAATCAGGTCGGACGGCAAGATAGAGTTCCACAACCCAAAATCCACGCCCATATTATCTTTCCTGACCATCCATCTTAAAAACATGTTTAGGCGTTTACAGGTAGATTTTTGCAATGGCGACGAGATATGTTTTACTGTTCTTTGCGGAGAATCCGGCAAACTAAAAAAATATTCCCGGAAATGGTTTAATGCATGTTCTGCGGTAAAGTTTGCATGGTTGGAAAAATCATCCGGCAGGAACGCAGTTTCCAAAGTAGCTGAAAGGGCGTAATGATGTTTGAAAAACGAAACAAAATACAGCAGGTCGGTATCATTAAATGTGCGGTGTTTAAAATTCAGCAACCTGCGCAAATCATCATCACTATGACCGATCATAAAATTATAGGGATCATTATCCATACGCCCGAGCAGATCGGTACATTTGTTAATGATCGTTTTCCGTTGTCCCCAAGCCAAAATTGCCGCAAAAAATGCGGCAATTTCGATATCCTGTTTTTTAACAAAACGATGGGGTATACAAATCGGATCGTTAGTGATAAATGCAGGCTGGTTATATTGCGCAACCTTTGTATCTAAAAAATCCTTTAGTGCTAGAAATTCCAATAGCTGTTATTTAAGTGCTTGTTCCAGGTCTGCCAGCAAGTCGTCTATATCCTCAACGCCAACGCTAAGACGTAACAGATTATCCGTCACCCCAACTTTTTCGCGTTCCTCTTTAGGAATAGAACCATGGGTCATTGTAGTAGGGTGATTAATCAACGATTCAACCCCTCCCAAAGATTCTGCCAGTGTGAATACTTTAAAAGAAGATGCGATCCTGAAAGTTTCTGCCAGATCGGCACCTTTTAAGGTAACTGAAACCATTCCGCCGAAACCACGCATCTGTTTTTTAGCGATATCATGGTTAGGATGGTCTTCAAAACCAGGCCAGTAAATCTTGTCGATTTTTGGATGGTTTTTTAAATACCTTGCTACTTTTTCCCCATTTTCACAATGCGCTTTCATACGCAGGTGAAGGGTTTTAATTCCGCGAAGAACTAAAAACGCATCTTGCGGACCAGGAGTGGCGCCACAGGCGTTATAGATAAACCACAGGTCTTTATATAGCTGATCGTCGTTAACAAGCAACGCACCCATTACTACATCGGAGTGACCGCCAATGTATTTGGTTACTGAATGCATAACGATATCCGCTCCCAGATCAATCGGGTTTTGCAGGTATGGCGACGCAAAAGTATTATCGACAGTAAGGATCAATCCTTTTTCTTTAGTGATTTTGGCTATACCTTCAATATCAACAATCTGCATGGTTGGATTAGTTGGTGTTTCAATCCAGACCAGCTTGGTTTTATCATTGATGTAAGGCAGTATATTCTCTGGTTTTGACAGATCCAGGAAATGGAATTTAATGCCGTATTTCGAATAGACCTTGGTAAAAATACGGTAAGAACCACCATAAAGATCGTTCCCTGTAATTACTTCATCTCCTGGCTGCAATAAACGCAGAACTGTATCAGTTGCACCCATTCCTGACGAAAATGCCAGTCCGTATTTTGCATTCTCCAACGCTGCAAGGCAGTTTTCCAATGCCTGGCGGGTAGGGTTTGTACCTCTTGAATATTCAAATCCCTGGTTATCACCCGGTGCTTTCTGCGCATAGGTTGACGTCTGGAAAATGGGGGTCATAACCGCACCTGTAGAGGGATCCGGTTCCTGACCTGCATGTATTGCTTTAGTTGCAAACTTCATATTGCTCTTTTAAATGATAGTTAACCCTGCGTATTAGTAGGCACGGGCGAATAAAACTCGTTGTATCGATGGCTTGCCTGAATAAATACAAACTCCATCCTCTAACGGATTATCTAACGGAATACATCTGATTGTAGCCTTTGTTTCCTCTTTTATTTTCAATTCAGTTTCTGAAGTACCGTCCCAGTGCGCAAGGATAAATCCCGCTTTTCCGTCAAGTAATTCTTTAAACTCTTCGTAAGTATCTGCTTTGGTGATATGTTCAGTTCTGAAGTCAGCAGCCCTTTGATAGATATTTGCCTGGATTTCCTGTAGGAGGTCAGCGATGTAGTTCTCCAGACCCTCCTGGCTTACAGTACTTTTTTCTCTTGTATCCCTGCGTGCCAATTCTACTGTACCGTTTTCCATATCACGGCCACCAATAGCTAAACGTACTGGTACACCTTTAAGTTCATATTCCGCAAATTTGAAACCCGGACGTTGTGAATCCCTGTTATCATATTTGAAAGAGATCCCCAGCGCTTTCAGTTTAGGTGTCAATTGGTTTACGAAAGCAGAGATATTGGCGAGGTCTTCATCATTTTTATAGATTGGAACGATCACCACTTGTATTGGTGCTAGGTTTGGTGGCAAGACCAGACCCTGGTCGTCACTATGCGCCATAATCAGCGCTCCGATCATACGAGTAGATACCCCCCATGAACTTGCCCATACATGTTCCTGTTTCCCTTCTTTACTGGTAAATTTCACATCAAATGCTTTTGCGAAATTTTGTCCCAGAAAGTGTGAAGTACCTGCCTGCAACGCTTTTCCATCCTGCATTAACGCTTCGATACAATAAGTATCCAGCGCGCCTGCGAAACGTTCGTTAGCTGTTTTCTTTCCTCTCACAACGGGTAATGCCATCCAGTTTTCTGCGAAATCAGCATATACATCCAGCATTCTTTCTGTTTCTTCGATCGCTTCCTCTGAAGTAGCATGAGCTGTATGCCCTTCCTGCCACAGGAACTCCGCAGTGCGCAGGAAAAGGCGTGTACGCATTTCCCATCTTACAACGTTTGCCCACTGGTTAATCAGTAAAGGGAGGTCACGATAAGACTGTACCCAGCCTCTGAAAGTATTCCAGATGATAGTTTCTGATGTCGGTCTTACAATCAGTTCTTCTTCCAGTTTAGCGTCAGGATCGACTATAATATTACCTTCCCCGTCATTTTTGAGACGGTAATGTGTCACAACAGCACATTCTGTCGCAAAACCCTCTACGTGTGCGGCTTCCTTGGAAAAAAATGACTTAGGAATGAATAATGGAAAATAGGCGTTACTATGCCCTGTATCTTTAAATTTCTGGTCTAAAACCGCCTGCATCTTCTCCCAAATCGAATATCCATAGGGTTTTATAACCATACACCCTTTAACAGCTGAATGTTCTGCCAGATCGGCTTTTATAACAATGTCGTTATACCACTGGGAATAATCCTCGTTCTTACTTGTAATACCTTTGCTCATAACTGTTTGGAATGCTTTTTGTGCTATTGTGTTAAATGTTAAATAACTTGCATGATAGATTGCAAATCTATAAATTTATGCCTACGAATAAAAATGTTTACACACACAAAGAATTCACATATTATGAAACCTAACCATTTACTATCCAGTATGGTGGTCATTGCGGCTCTGGCCGTGTCGTCCTGCTCTGTGCCACAGATGGCCCAGCAGGCGCGTAATGACGACGATGTTTATGGCTCAACAGCCCAGGCGGTGGAGTACACTCAGCCACCGATGCAATCAACTCAATACGTTGATAACGGGTCTGTTGACCAGGACGATGAATACTATGGCAGCAACGATGAGTATGCTGACATGAGTTATTCTTCAAGAATTAACAGATTTTATTACGGCAGTCCTTACAGAGGATATTTTGATCCTTTCTACTATGACTCGTTCTATGGTGGCTATTCTCCTTACGGTTGGGGCGGCGGACTTGGCTTAGGCTGGGGTGGCGGTTATGGCTGGGGCAATGGCTTCGGTTGGGGCGGTGGATACGGTCTTGGCTTAGGCTGGGGCGGCTTTGGCGGTTATGGCTGGGGAGGTTACGGTATGGGCTTAGGCTGGGGCGGTCTTTATTCTCCTTGGGGATGGGGCGGCGGCTACGGACTTGGCTGGGGCGGAGGTTTCTACGGAGGCGGTTATTATGGCGGAGGCTTCTACGGTGGTGGAAGATCGAATAGCGTATACCGACTCAGAACTGGCAGAG
>Ga0247813_10000709_pt1 | contig 28513 bp, 26 predicted proteins | sample UWRJL169409C1_FD_180719 | JGI IMG/M metagenome (GOLD analysis project Ga0247813, IMG submission 180719) | Plant litter microbial communities from Arlington Agricultural Research Station in Wisconsin, United States - UWRJ-L169-409C-1 | ecosystem: Environmental > Terrestrial > Plant litter >...
ACTAGGCGGCAACGACACGGTCTCGGGCGGCGACGGCGACGACGTGATCTTCGGCAATATCGGCAACGATGTGCTGAGCGGCGATACGGGCAACGACACGCTCTACGGCGGCCAGGGCGACGACTTGCTCTATGGCGGCATTGGCGACGACTTCTTGGAAGGCGGCAAGGGCACGAACTACCTGTACGGTGGCGGCGGATCCGATACCGCGTCGTATCAGGCCGGCGTCAACGGCGTATCGGTCAGCCTGTCGCTGCAAGGCACGGGCGGGACCGCGACCGTCGCGCAGAATACCGGGATCGGCACCGACTATCTGGTCGACATCGCGAACCTGGTCGGAAGCGGTTACGCCGACACCTTGACCGGGGACGGCAACGCGAACGCACTCTACGGCCGCGCCGGCGACGACACGCTGACCGGCCTGTTCGGCAACGACATGCTGTGGGGCGAAGACGGCAACGACACGCTCTATGGCAACCAGGGCAACGACATGCTGTACGGCGGCCAGGGCAACGACACGCTCTACGGCGGCCAGAACGACGACGTGCTGTACGGTGAGGACGGCAACGACGTTCTGTTCGGCGGCCTCGGCACCAATCTCCTGTCCGGGGGTGCCGGTGCGGACACCTTCGTGATCAACGCCGCCGGCCGCGACAGCATCCTCGACTTCAACGCCGGCGAAGGCGATCGGATCGACTTGCGCACGATCGACGCGAACACCACCAACGCCACGTTCGATCACTTCGCCTTCTCGGGCGCGTCGTCCTTCTCGGGAACCGCCGGCGAGTTGATCGTCACGGCCGGTTCGGGCGCGAACAACTACACGGTGCTGGGCGACTTCGACGGCAACGGCGTCGCCGACTTCGTGCTCGGCGTGCACAGCACCGCCGGATTGACGCAGGACAGCTTCCTGTTCTGATCGCAACCTGACGTAACGACAGGCCCGGTGCACAATTTCCTGGTGCGCCGGGCCTATTTCATGCGAACCACTCGCAGCAACGCCCGCGCCCTTCCCCCGCACCCTCCCCCTTGCTAAGGCCCGCCCGGTAACAGCATTTTGCTCGGTCCCCGGCGCGCCCGCGCGGCCTCTCGGTCGCTTTCCTCCTCGGCGCCCCTGCGACCGGCGCCCATGGGAAGGACCCCAATGACTGCCATCGGCCAGGACACCCTAAAGACCCGCACCAGTCTCTCGACCGGCGGCAAGACCTACGACTATTACAGCCTCGCCAAGGCGTCGGAACAGCTCGGCGACATCAGCCGCCTGCCCTTTTCGATGAAGGTGCTGCTCGAGAACCTGCTGCGCTTCGAGGACGGCAAGACCGTCACGCGTGACGACATCCAGGCGATCGTCGACTGGCAGAAGGACTGCCGCTCGAACCGCGAGATCCAGTATCGCCCCGCGCGCGTGCTGATGCAGGATTTCACCGGCGTACCCTGCGTGGTCGATCTCGCGGCGATGCGCGATGCGATGACCAAGCTCGGCGGCAACCCCGAGAAGATCAACCCGCAGGTACCCGTCCACCTCGTCATCGATCACTCGGTGATGGTCGACGAATTCGGCACGCCGCAGGCGTTCGAGGATAACGTCGATCTCGAATACCAGCGCAACATCGAACGCTACGAATTCCTGAAATGGGGCAGCAAGGCGCTCGACAACTTCCAGGTCGTGCCGCCGGGCACCGGCATCTGCCACCAGGTGAACCTCGAATATATCGGCCAGGCCGTCTGGTCGTCGGCTGCCTCGGGTGAGCATGGTGACGGCACGATGATCGCGTATCCGGATACGCTGGTCGGCACCGACAGCCACACGACGATGATCAACGGCCTAGGCGTGCTCGGCTGGGGCGTCGGCGGGATCGAGGCCGAGGCCGCGATGCTCGGCCAGCCCGTGTCGATGCTGATCCCCGAGGTCGTCGGCTTCAAGCTGACCGGCGCGGTCAACGAAGGCATCACCGCGACCGATCTGGTGCTCACCGTCACGCAGATGCTGCGCGCCAAGGGCGTGGTCGGCCGCTTCGTCGAGTTCTACGGCCCCGGCCTCGACACCATGACGCTCGCCGACCGCGCGACGATCGCCAACATGGCGCCCGAATACGGCGCGACCTGCGGCTTCTTCCCGATCGACGACAAGACGATCGACTATCTGCGCCTGACCGCACGCTCGGACGAGAATATCGACCTGGTCGAGGCCTATGCCAAGGCGAACGGCTTCTGGCGCGATGCCGATGCGCAGGACCCGATCTTCACCGACACGCTCGAACTCGACATGGGCACCGTCGTCGCGTCGCTAGCCGGCCCGAAGCGCCCGCAGGACCGCGTCAGCCTCAACAAGGTCGACGAAGTGTTCAACGGCGATCTGCGCAAGATCTACCACAAGGAGCAGCCGGCGCGGGTCGCGGTCGAGGGCAAGAGCCACGACATCGGCGACGGCGACGTCGTGATCGCCGCCATCACCAGCTGCACCAACACGTCGAACCCGTCGGTGCTGGTCGCCGCCGGTCTCGTCGCACGCAAGGCGCGCGCGCTGGGCCTGACGTCGAAGCCCTGGGTCAAGACCTCGCTCGCACCGGGGTCGCAGGTCGTCACCGACTATCTCGACAAGGCCGGCCTGACCGACGATCTCAACTATCTCGGCTTCAACCTCGTCGGCTATGGCTGCACGACCTGCATCGGTAACTCCGGCCCACTCGCGCCAGCGATCTCGTCGGCGATCAACGAGAACGATCTCGTCGCCGCATCGGTGCTGTCGGGCAACCGCAACTTCGAAGGCCGCGTCTCGGCCGACGTCCGCGCCAACTTCCTCGCCTCGCCGCCGCTGGTCGTCGCCTATGCGATCAAGGGCACCGTCACGACCGACATGATCGAGACGCCGCTGGGCCAGGGTTCGGATGGCCAGGACGTGTACCTGCGCGACATCTGGCCGACCAACGCCGAAGTTCGCAGCACGATGGACGCCAATATCGACGCCGGCATGTTCGGCGCACGCTACGGCGACGTCTATGCCGGCGACGCGAAGTGGCGCGGGATCGAGGTCACCGGGTCCGACACCTACGCATGGCGCCCCGGCTCGACCTATGTCGCCAACCCGCCTTACTTCGACGGCCTGTCGATGACCCCTGCCCCCGTGCAGGACATCATCGACGCAAAGCCGCTCGCGATACTCGGTGACTCGATCACCACCGACCACATCAGCCCGGCAGGCTCGATCAAGGCGGATTCGCCGGCCGGCAAGTGGCTGATGGAGCAGCAGGTCAGCCGCGCCGACTTCAACAGCTACGGCGCGCGCCGCGGCAACGACCTGGTCATGGTCCGCGGCACCTTCGCCAACATCCGCATCAAGAACGAGATGGTCCCGGGCGTCGAAGGCGGCATGTCGAAGTATGACGGCGAAGTGATGCCGATCTACGACGCGGCAATGCGTCATAAGGCCGATGGCACGCCATTGGTGGTGGTTGCCGGCAAGGAATACGGTACCGGCTCGTCGCGTGACTGGGCGGCGAAGGGCACCAACCTGCTCGGCGTCCGCGCGGTCATCACCGAGAGCTTCGAGCGCATCCACCGCTCGAACCTGGTCGGCATGGGCGTGCTGCCGCTGCAGTTCGCAGAGGGCATCGATCGCCACACACTGAAGCTGGACGGTTCGGAGACGTTCACGATCCGCGACGTCGCCGCGATCCGCCCGCGTCAGGACGTGACCGTCACGCTGACCCGCGCCGACGGCACGGTCGAGACGTTCGAAACCAAGTGCCGGATCGATACCGTCAACGAGCTGGAATACTTCCTCAACGGCGGCATCCTGCAATACGTGCTGCGCAACCTCGCGGCCTGATGCGAAGGCGGGGCGGCCGGAAGGTCGCCCCGCGCTTTCTTACCGCCCCGTCATCCTGACGAAAGCCAGGACCCAGGGTCACGGGCGTTGAACTTGGTAACTCCGGGTCCCGGATCGGACCTGCGATGACGATCGGCACGGCTTACGCCCGACCGGCAGTCCATTCGCGCGGGCGCAGGCCGTAGATCAGGCTGTCGCGCATCCCGAGATGCGTCTCCCATTCGTCGCGCAGCAACCGCTCGCGGCGAAATCCCAGGCGCTCCAACAGCACGATCGACGCCGTATTCTCGGTATCCGCATCAGCGAACACACGCCGCCGGCCTTCCGCGAACAGCCTGTCGATCACAGCCGACACCGCCTCGCTGGCGATGCCGCGTCCCCAGGCTTCGCGCGCGAGGATGAACCCGATCTCGGTCACCCCGCCGCCGTCGTCTTCGCCATCCGCCTCGCTGCCCGAAACCCAGCCGATCGCGCGATCGTCGCCGGCATGGGTGATCGCCCAGGTCCGCTGGTTGCCGGGTTCCGCTTCATCGGCGAGATAGCTCCGGACCTCGTCGACGCTGCCGAGCGGCCCATCCGCCGAATAGGTCATCAGTTCCGCATCGGCGAGCATCGGATGCAGCGCCGCCGCGTCGTCCTCGACCAAAGGCCGCAACCGCAGCCGCGGCGTCGCCAGGACCGGATGATCGGTCACGCGGTCAGCGCGTCGACCAGCGCGCGCACCTTCTTCTGTCGCCACTGCGGCAGAGGCGCGACCAGCCAATAGCCACCCCGTGACGGCTGCGCCTCGCCAACGACCGCCACCTTGCCCGAGGCGATCTCGCCACGTGCCAGCATCTCGGGCACCGTCGTCCGTCCGAAGCCCGCCGCCGCCGCGTCGATCGCGAGCCCGGCATCGGCAACCCGAACCAGCGCGCCGACTTCGTCGCCCGACCATGCGATGATCGCCTCGGACGTGCTGCCGGTCGCGGCGACCGTCACCAGCCCCTCGGACTCCAGCGCCTCGCCCTCATGCTCGCCGGGCCCGTCGCCCCAGCGGATCGCCAAGTCGAGATTGGCCTCGGTGAAATCGACATTCTCGTCCGCGGTGATCAGCACGAAACGCAGTTCGGCGTCGGCGGCGGCGATCTCGGCAAGCCGCGGCATCAGCCATTTCTCGGTCAGGTCGCGCGGCGCGGCGATCGTCAGCGACTTGGACGACTGCCCCGCCTGCATCGCCCGCACTGCTTCCTCGAACTGCAGGAAGCCGTTGCGCAAGGGTCCGAGCCCCGCCTCGGCCTCAGGAGTCAGTTCCAGACCGCGCGTCGTGCGGCGAAACAACACGACGCCCAGCGTATCCTCGAGCGCGCGGATCTGCTGCCCGACAGCGGCGGGCGTCACCGCGAGTTCATCCGCCGCCCGCGTGAACGACAGATGCCGCGCCGCCGCGTCGAGCACGCGAAGCCCGTTGAGCGGAAGATGCGTGCGCTTCATCGCCCCCCCTCCCGCAAGCGGGAGGGGGTTGGGGGGTGGGCTCGCGCTACCAGCATACGCCCACGCCGATAGCGCGAGCCCACCCCCCGGCCCCCTCCCGCGAGCGGGAGGGGGGGAAGCAGAAGCCCCGTCACGACGCCACCGCCGGCGCCAGCAGCGTGAAATGCGGGATCTCGACGTCGAACACCGCGCCCGTATCGTCGATCATCCGATAGCTCCCCTGCATCGCCCCGGTCGGCGTCGCCAGCGGACACCCCGACACATAGTCGAAGCTCGCGCCCGGTTCGATCAGCGGCTGTTCACCGACGACGCCCTCGCCCTCGACGTTATGCCGCGCACCGCGACCGTCGGTGATCTCCCAATGCCGCGTCAGCAGTTGCACCGCGCCCGGCCCGTCATTCTCAAGCCGGATATGATAGGCCCAGAACCAGCGGCCGCGCTGCGGCTCCGACTGTTCGGGCAGATAGCTGACCGACACGCGCACCGTTACCCCGCGCGTGGTCGTCGCGTTGGGGAACAGCGCCTTCATAGCCCGACGCGTCCCAGCGCCCGGTCGAGGTCGTCGATCACGTCCTGCACATCTTCGAGCCCGACGTTGAGGCGCAACAGCCCCTCGGTCACGCCCATCTCGATCCGCTTGTCCTCCGCAACGCCCGAATGCGTGGTCGACGCGGGATGCGTCATCAGCGAGCGCGAATCGCCGATGTTGTTCGAGATATCGACCAGCTCCAGCGCGTCGAGCAGCGCATGCGCCTGTTCGCGACCCTCGACCTCGAACGCGAAGATCGGCCCGCATGCCGACATCTGGCTCATCGCCAGTTCGTGCTGCGGATGACTCGGCAGGAAGGGGTGCAGCACGCGCGGCACGCGACCTTCGAGGAATTGCCCGACCTTCATCGCGTTCTCGGACTGGCGGTTGATCCGCAAGTCGAGCGTCTCGAGCCCCTTCAGCACCACCCAGGCGTTGAACGGCGACAGCGTCGGCCCGGTGTTGCGCGTGAAGGGCAACAGCGTGTTGGTGATGAAGTCCTCGGTCCCGCACACCGCACCCGCCAGCACGCGGCCCTGGCCGTCCATCATCTTGGTCGCGCTATAGGCGGTCACGTCCGCGCCGAAATCCATCGGTCGCTGCAGCGACGGCGTCGCGAACGCGTTGTCGACGACCGTGGTGATGCCGCGCTCGCGGGCGATGTCGCACACCGCCCTCAGGTCGACGACGTCCATCGTCGGATTGGCGGGCGTTTCGAAGAAGAACACCTTCGTGTTTGGCTTCACCGCGTCGAGGAATGCCTGCGGATCGCGCGCGTCGACGATCGTCGTCTGAATGCCGAATTTCGGCAACAGCGTGTCGGTCAGCCAGCGGCACGATCCGAACGCCGCACGTCCGCCGACCAGATGGTCGCCGGTCTGCAACTGGCACAGCAGCACCGCGGTCATCGCCGCCATGCCCGTCGCCATCGTCCGGCACGCCTCCGCGCCCTCCAGCAGCGCGATGCGCTCCTCGAGCATCTGCACGGTCGGGTTCTGCAGCCGGGAATAGGTCATCCCCTCCTGCTCGCCCGCGAACCGCGCCGCGGCGTCACCCGCCTTGTCGTAGCAATAGCCCGAGGTGAGGAACAACGCCTCCGACGTCTCGCCATATTCGCTGCGGGCGGTGCCGCCACGCACGGCTTGCGTCTGCGGACGCCATGTCTGGGTGATCGAACGATCCTGGCCGGTCTTGCGCTTCATGCCCGACGCTTTGCCGGGGGGCGGCCGGTATGACAAGGCCGGTCCCTTGAAAGCGGATCCCGAAAGGCGCCACAGACGGCCCGATGCGCCGCCCCCTGCTTCCCGCCCTCCTGATCGGTACGCTCGCCCAGGCGCTGTTCTCGTGGCGGCTGACGATGCCGCGCACGCTGATGTTCGACGAGATCCACTACGTGCCCGCCGCGCGGACGCTGCTGGCGCTGTCGCATCCGGTGAACGTCGAACATCCGCTGCTCGGCAAGGCGCTCATCGCTCTCGGCATCGCGCTGTTCGGCGACACCGCGCTCGGATGGCGTGTGATGTCGACGTTCGCGGGTACGGCATCCATGCTGGGCGTGTTCGCCGCTCTATGGCTGCTGCTCGGACGCGTACGGCCGGCGGTGATCGGCAGCCTGCTGGTGCTGCTGAACTTCACCGTGTTCGTGCAGGCGCGGATCGCGATGCTCGACGGCTTCATGGCCGCGTTCGTCGTCGGCGCGGTCGCGGCGATGCTGTGGGCGATGCGCGGCAACGGGCCGCAGGTGTGGCGACGGTGGCTGCTCGGCAGCATATTGCTGGGCCTGGCGGTCGGCGCGAAATGGACCGCACTGCCATATGTCGGCTTCGCAGCAGTCGCCTATATCTGCGCGAAACGGCCGGATCGCTGGCCGGGCCTGCGCCCTCTCCCCGCGCTGGCGATCCTCGGGCTGGCAAGCGGCGCGAGCTATCTCGCGACGTTCGCACCCGCCTTCTTCTACGCGAACCACCCGCTCACTCTCGCGCAGCTGATCCCGTTGCAGGTCGACATGCTCGCGCGCCAGACCCAGGTCCTGCCGCATCACACCTACCAGTCGCCCTGGTGGAACTGGCCGCTGATGATCCGGCCGATCTGGTATTTCTATCAGCCCGTCGACGGCGCGATGCGCGGCGTGCTGATGATCGGCAACCCGGCAATCCTGTGGGGCGGGCTAGTCGCGGTCGCGGCCTGCCTGTGGGTTGGCCTCCGCCGGCGCAGCATGCTCCTGTCGGGAACGGCGGCGCTGTGGATCGCCTCCGTCGCTATCTGGGCGATCATCCCGAAGTCGCCCGGCTTCTTCTATTATCATTATCTGTCGAGCATCTGGCTCTGCATCGCGCTGGCGGTGGCGTTCGACCGGTTCGACCGGCGGCATCGCTGGAACACCGCGTTCGTCGCGGTCGCGGCGGGGCTGTTCGTCTATTTCTACCCTATCCTGTCCGCCGCCGCGTTGCCCGGCCCCCGCGCGTTCCTGCGCTGGATGTGGTTCGCCACCTGGATCTAGTACCGCCCCCAGGTGAACTTCGACGACAGTGCGTAATTCCACACTGCGCCGACCAGCACGCCGATCAGCGCCGACGCCGCCCAGGCGCCGTTCTGGACGTCGTGCAGGAACGCCGCGACGCCGACATTGGCGATCGCTCCGACCGCACAGATCACCGCGAACGACACCCAGCCGTCGAGCAACTGCCGCCACCCCTTCAACCGCCGGTCGCGATAGGTCAGCGCATTGTTCAGGAAGAAATTGACCGTCAACGCGGCCAGCGTCGCCCCGATCTCGCCGAGCAGGAACGAGACGCCCAGCCCCAGGTACAGCGCCGTCAGCACGCTCATGTGCACACCGACGCCGAGCACGCCGATCGCCGAGAACATCGCGAACCGCACCGGCACGATCCGCCCGAACATGCGGTCGTACAGCGCGATCAGATATTCCATCGCGACGACGTGATCGAGCTTGCTCTCGCCCTCGGTACGCACGCGGAAAGTATAGGGCAGCTCGACGAAGCGCAGCGGCGTCATGCTGGCGGTCAGCAGGTCGAGCAGGATCTTGAAGCCGATCGCCGACAGCGACGGCGCCAGCCCGCGGACCACCTCCGTCCGGATCGCGAAGAATCCCGACATCGGATCGCTCAGATCCGCCTTCAGCACCCGGCGTGATAATTTGGTCGCCAGCGCCGACTTCGCCACGCGGTCGCGGTCCCAATCGCCGGTGCCACCACCATCGACGAACCGCGAGCCGACAACCAAATCTAGGTCGTCGCCACGCAACAGGTCGAGCATCGCCGGCAACAGCGTCTCGTCATGCTGCAGGTCGCCGTCGATCACCGCGACCACCGGCGCCGCGGTCGCGCACATCCCCTCGATGCACGCCGACGACAGCCCGCGTCGACCGATCCGCTGGATAACCCGCACGCGCGAATCGAGCCGGCCGATCTCGCGCGCGGTCTCCGCGGTGCCGTCGGGACTGTCGTCGTCGACGAAGATCGCTTCCCAGCGGACGCCGACCAGCGCCTGGTCGAGCTTCGCGACCAGCGTGGCGACGTTGGCCTTCTCGTTGAACGTCGGGATGACGACGGCAAGTTCGAGAAGGTCGGGCGCCATCAAAGCCCTGCCAGCACCGCATCGCCCATCGCGCGCGTCGACAGCGTGCCACCGAGGTCGGGCGTCCGCGCCCCGCCGAGGATCGCCGCCGCGACCGCCGCCTCGATCCGCGCGGCAGGCTCTTCCAGCCCAAGCGAATAGCGCAGCATCATCGCCGCCGACAGGATCGCCGCACACGGGTTGGCCTTGCCCTGACCGGCAATGTCAGGCGCCGAGCCGTGGATCGGCTCGTACAGCCCCTGCCCCGACCCGTTCAGCGTCGCCGAGGGCAGCATGCCGATCGAGCCTGCGCACATGCTCGCCTGGTCGGACAGGATGTCGCCGAACAGATTGCCGGTGACGATCACGTCGAACTGCCCGGGATTGCGCACCAGCTGCATCGCCGCGTTGTCGACGTACATGTGGCTGAGTTCGACGTCCGGATACTCGACCGCCATCGCCGTCACGACATCGCGCCACAACTGCGAGGTTTCGAGCACGTTGGCCTTGTCGATCGAACAAAGCCGACCCTTGCGGCTGCGTGCCGTCTCGAAGCCGACGCGGGCGATGCGGGTCACCTCGTCCTCGTCGTACGACATCACGTCATAGCCCTCGCGCCGGCCCGCGGCGGTGGTACGAAAACCCTTTTCGCCGAAATACACGTCCCCATTGGTTTCGCGGACGATCACCAGGTCGATGGCGCTCGCCACTTCGGGACGCAGTGCGGACGCGTCCTCCAGCCCCTTGAACAGCGTCGCGGGGCGCAGATTGGCGAACAGCCCGAGTTCCTTGCGCAATCCCAGGATCGCCTGCTCGGGCCGCAGCGACCGCTCGAGGCTGTCGCAGGTCGGATCGCCGACCGCGCCGAACAGCACCGCATCCGATCGCTTCGCCAGCTCGAGCGTGGCGGGCGGCAGCGGATGCCCCTCCGCATGATAGGCGACGCCGCCCACCAGTGCCTCTTCATAGCTGAGGTCGACCCTCAGCGCGTCGAGCACGCGGCGTGCCTCGGCGGTGACTTCGGGTCCGATGCCGTCGCCGGCCAGTATCGCGATCAGGGGCATGGTATCTCCTCGGTCCCGGCCTGTGCCGGGCGCGGGCGAATCACGCAACCGCCCTTTTCAACCGATCCACCAGACGGTCGCGTGCGGCCAGCGTCTCCGCGCGCCGGTCGACCAGGATGTCGCGCGCCAGGAAATGCCCGGTCAGCCGCAACCCGTCGAAGATCTCGTCCCATTCCGCCGCGCCGCCGGCCCGCACGAACACCGGCAGGCGCAGCAGCTTCTCCTCATACCCGAACGCCGCCCCCCGCCCGACTGCGCCGCCGCTGCGGGGGCTGACGAAGGCGAGATCGTCGGTCGATCCGCTTGCGACGCACTGGTCGAGATCGAGCCCGAAGCCGAGTTCGGCGAGCAGCAGCAGTTCGTAACGCACCAGCGCCGCCGCCCAGCCCCGCGCGGATGGCGCCGCCTCGATCGCGTCGAGCATCGCGCCAAGTGCGTCATACACCCGCGGATAGGCTTGCGCCTCGGGCAGCGCAGTCGCGGTCAGCGCGGTGGTCCATTCCAGCGCGCCGGCGGCGAGCGGTTCCCCGTGCAGCGCCGCGCGGCTGTGGACGAGTTCGGCGGTCAGCGATGCGAGCTGCTCGCCGGTCCGCGCACGCCATTCGCCCTGGATCAGGTTCGCGGGCTGCAGCACCGGCCGCAACTGCCGCGACCGACCACCACGGACATACCCCGGCTGGACGCCGTCATCACGCGTCAACGCCCGCACGATCGCACCATGCTCGCCATGCTGGCGAACGGCGACGACGATGGCGGAAGTACGCAAATGCATGACGCTCCATACACCTCTCCCATCGGGAGAGGGAGGGGCCCGCCGCGCAGCGGTGGGAGGGTGAGGGTGAGGATGAGTTGGTGGCCGTCACCCTCACCCTTCCGGCGCTACGCGCCTCCTTCCCTCTCCCAAAGGGAGAGGGATTTAGCGCCGAACCCTCTTCGCCAACCGCTGCAACATCGGATGCGCCACAGCACGCTTAGCCCGCGCCATAGCACCATCGAACCCGCCAAGCGCCGCCAACACCGCCCGGTTCGCCAACGTCGGACGCAGCAGCAACAGGTCGACGCACGCCGTCCCCCCGGTCGCGAACTGCCGCTTGTGCTGCCCCTCGCCCTCGGTGAAGTCGAACCGCGCGAAGCGATCGCCAAACAACTCCCGCATCGCCTCCATCTGCAGCACCGCACCGGGCGACAGCTCGTTGAACGCCGGATCATGCCCGACATGGTCATACCGCAGCGATTGGCCGTCGGCGGTGCAGCCCAGATACGCCACGGCCGCGCCATCGATGAACAGCAGCCACGCCCGCACCCGATCCTCCCCCGCCAGCGTGAAGAGAGGCGACGGATCCGCCGGCAACCCCGACCCGAGCAACCGCTCCTGATAGGTCGTCGTCGACACCGCACGCGCCAATGGATGGAACACAGCGATCTCGCTTGGCATGCGATAGCCGCGAATGTCGAGCACACCACCCGACGCCGCGGCCAGCTTCTTCGCCTTGCGCTTCAACCCCGAACGCGCGCTACCCGATAGTCCAGCGAGCCACGCATCGACGCCGATACCGAGATCGGTGTGATACCGCACATAGCGCTGGCGGACGACGCGAAGCAGTCCGTTCCCCGCCAACCCGTCAGCCCGAGCCTCCGGCAACGACGTGACCAGATAGCCGTCCGCATCTTGCGGCAAGTCAGGCAGCACGGGCGCCACCGCCGACAGCACCGCATCCAGCGAGAACGGCACCCGCACCAGCCGCCGGTGGACCGTGGCCAGCGTGCGGGCGCCGACCTGAAACCGTAACGGCATGGAAGGCGTCATGGCCGTTCCGCGACCCAGTTCGACCAGAGCTGCTCCGCCTGCCGCCAGCGTTTCCGCAGCGAATCAGGCCCGAGCGGCGCATCCGAACGGTCGAGCGGCAGTTCGGGCCGGTCGACGAAATGCACCGTCGGCAGTACGTCGCGCATTTCCGCCAATATCCCACACAAAGCCTGGAAACGCCGGACGTGCACAGTGTTAGCGCGCGTGCCGCTGCGGTTAGCGAGTTCAAAGCCGTGGCTGACGATCGTCACCGCGGCATGCCCCGACACCGCGGCATGTTCGAGCGCGTCGTAACTCTCGCCCGCCGACAGTGCGCAGAGTTGGAACGTGCGCAACCGCCCCGGACTGTCCTCGATCACCGTCACCGGCACCTCGACGACGCCGCGTTCAAACGGCGCGATCTGCCGCGGCGACAGCGTGATGCGGCTCATGTCAGGCGCCTCGGCGCCGTTGTGGCTGCTGTCATAGGCAAACCCGAGCGATGCGAGCGCGGTCAGCGTATCGTCGTTCGCGGCATAACTGCCCGCGCGAAACGCGATCGGTGCGGGCGCCCCCGCCGCGACCAGCAAGTCGCGCGCCTGCACCAGCAAGTCGACCTGCTCCGCCAGGCTATAGTCGTGCAGCGCGAAATGCCCGAACGTCGCCCCGCGATCGCCGAGCGTCGCGCGCGTCCAGTTGGCATGGAGATGTAGCTGCACCTCCTGCCCGGCTTCGAGGATCGTCTCGACCATACGGCGGATCGGATCGAGCCCGAACACCAGCGCCGGCATCGGATCGACGAAGAAACACGCCTTCAGCCGATGCGTCGCGAGCACGCCGAGTTGATAGCTGAGCCCGACCCCCGCAGGCTCGAGCGAGCGCGCATAGATCGCCTCCATGTCATGGCCGGCGGCATGGTGACGCCAGGCGAACTCGGTGTCGACGGTGAGGAAAACGGGTGTTGGCACGCTCGCTGGCTAACATGTCATAGTGAAAATTGCGTTGCCACAATCCCTCTCCCCCTGGGAGAGGGAGGGAGGCCCGCAGGGCCGGAAGGGTGAGGGTGACACGCCCACCACCCTCACCCTTCCCACGGCTTCGCCGCGGGCCCCTTCCCTCTCCCAAAGGGAGAGGGCGTTCAGCGCGAGTGGTAAAAGTCATACACCTGTTGCGCGACCGCCGCAGAAACCCCCGGCGCCTGCTGCAAATCCTGCAAACTCGCGTTCCGCACCGCCCGTCCCGTGCCAAAATGCATCAGCAACGCCTTCTTCCGAGCCGGCCCGATACCCGGCACCTCGTCGAGTGGGCTCGCGCCGATCGCCTTGCTGCGCTTGTCGCGGTGCGCGCCGATCACGAACCGATGCACCTCGTCGCGCAGTCGCTGCAGGTAGAACAGCACCGGCGCGTTGACCGGCAGCTGGAACTCGCGGCCATCGAGCATATGGAACACCTCGCGCCCGTCGCGCCCGTGCATCGGCCCCTTGGCGACGCCGACCAGGCAAACGTCCTCGATCCCGAGATCCTCGAGCACCAGCCGCGCTGCGTTCAGCTGGCCCTTGCCACCGTCGATCAGCACCAGATCGGGCCATTCGCCGCCGTCGCGATCCGGATCCTCGGCCTGCGCCCGCGCGAACCGGCGCGTGAAAACCTCGCGCATCATGCCGAAATCGTCGCCCGGCACGGTCTCCTTGTTCTTGATGTTGAACTTGCGATACTGGCCTTTCCGGAACCCTTCCGGTCCTGCGACGACCATCGCGCCGACCGCGTTAGTGCCCTGGATATGGCTGTTGTCGTAGACCTCGATGCGGTTGGGCGGCTCGGCGAGATCGAACAGGTCTGCGACCTCGCGAAGCAGCTTCGCCTGCGTCGTCGATTCCGCCTGGCGCCGCTCGATCGCCTCGATCGCGTTGCGTTTCGCCTGATCCATCAGCCGCCGCCGGTCGCCGCGCTGCGGGACCTGCAGCGCCACCTTGTAGCCCGCGCGCTCACCCAGCGCCTCGACCAGCAACGCGCCCTCCGCCAGGTCGCGGTCGAGCAGGATCTGCCGCGGTGGCGGCACTTCCTCATAGAACTGGCCGAGGAAGCTGGTCAGCACCTCGTCCTCGGGGACGTCGTTGGTATGCTGCGGGAAGAAGCTGCGATGGCCCCAGTTCTGCCCGCCGCGGATGAAGAACGCCTGGATGCCGATCAGCCCGTCCTTGCACGCCATCGCGAAGATATCGGCATCGCCGACACCCTCCGCATTGATCGCCTGCGTCCCCTGGATGAACGTCAGCGCACGCAGCCGGTCGCGCAGCAGCGCGGCCAGTTCGAAATCCATGTTCTCAGCGGCGGCCTGCATCTGCGCGCCCAGCTTCGCCTGCACGCCGGTCGACTTGCCGCCCAGGAACGCCTTCGCATCCTCGACCAGCTCGCGGTAGCCGTCAGCGTCGATCCGACCCACGCACGGCGCACTGCACCGCTTGATCTGGTACAACAGGCACGGCCGGTCGCGGGTCTTGAAGAAGCTGTCGGTGCACGACCGCAGCAGGAACAGTTTCTGCAACGCGTTCAGCGTGTTGTTGACGCTACCGGCGCTGGCGAACGGCCCATAATAATTGCCCTTCGCCCGCCGCGCCCCGCGATGCTTCTGCACCCGCGGAAAATCATGATCGTCGCGCAACAGGATGAACGGGAACGATTTATCGTCGCGCAGCAGCACGTTGTACGCCGGCCGGTACCGCTTGATCAGCTGCGCCTCGAGCAGCAGCGCCTCGGCCTCGTTGTTGGTCGTGACGATCGTCATCGACCGCGTCTGCGCCACCATCCGCTGCAACCGCTTGGTCAGCCGGTCGACCTGCACGTAATTGGCCACGCGGTTCTTTAGCGCGCGCGCCTTGCCGACATACAGCACGTCGCCGCGCGCATCCTGCATCCGATAGACGCCCGGCCGGACGGGCAGCGTATCCAGCACGTTCCGTATCGCCGCCACGCCCGCCTGCAGATCCGGCGCCTCCCCGCCCCCGCGAACGGCGAACGTCGATTTATCTTCATTGAACCGGTCGGGAGAATTGGGGGACGACATGCCGACGATCTAGGGATTGCCGCGACTCAACGCCAGCGTAGCGCCGCGTCGAGAACGGGTTGGTTCACGCAGAGACACGAAGAGAAGGTTTGTTCGCGCGGAGGCGCGGAGGGCGCAGAGAAGAAGGTGCCGACTACGCACTCAAACCGCCGGAGGCCCCTAAAGACGGATATGGTCGGGACATAGTCCCGAACACAACACCTCCGCGTCCTCCGCGCCTCCGCGCGAAAAACCCTTCTCTTCGCGCCTTAGCGGCTTCGCATGAATCAAACTTCGAGCCCCCAACGGGAGAACCGCCGATCAGGTCTGCGCGAAAATCTTGGTGCCGACGATGCCGATCACCGTCACCGCCATGAACGCGGCCTGCACGCCGCTGACCTTGTCGCCGAACAGGATCACGCCGCCGATGATCACGCCGATCGCGCCCGCGCCGGTCCAGATCGCATAGGCGGTCCCCGCCGGCAGCCCGCGCATCGCGAGCGCCAGCAGTCCCATGTTGACGAAGCTGAGGACGATGGGGACGCTGGACGCCTGCCAACTGGCGATCGTCGCCGCCCATTTCAGGCTCAGCGCCCAACAGATTTCGGTGACGACGGCGACGCCGAGGATAAGCCAGGACACAGATATTCTCCAACGGGCTCAAGTTGGAGATACGGCCGCCGGAAACCCGATAAAGAGACGGCCGTGGGAAAACTCAGTTAGTTGAGCCGGCCAAGCCCCGAGATCGAGCGATCGACCATCGCCCGGTCGGCGTCCGAGCCATGATGCTCGGCGATCAACAGACCCGTCGCCTTCGCCGCCGCATCGGCAGCCCGCGCGCGGACCTCGGCAATCGCGGCACGCTCGGCGGCAGCGATCTTGTCCTCGGCCATCTTCGCACGACGGTCCATCAGCTCTTCGGCACTGGCCTTCGCCTTGGCGATGATCGCCGCGGCGTCGTGATGAGCATGCGCGCGCATGGCTTCGGCGTCGGCATGCGCCGCCTTTGCCTTGGCCTCGTACTCAGCGCGCAGCGCTTCGGCTTCGGCGCGCAGCGTCTTGGCTTCGTCGAGCTGCGTGCGGATCGTCGCGATGCGGCCGTCGAGCATGCGCCCGATCATGCCGGGCACCTTCTTCCACAGCATCAGCGCGATGACGATCAGCGCTGCGACCGCGACCCAGCCGGTCGAGGTGAGCCCGAGCACATTGTCGACCGGATCGGCGACATGATGCACGGTGCCGGGCGCGGTGGTGTGACCCTGCAGACCCTGGTTGTCGATCGCACCCTCGGGCGCCATGCCCTCGGTCGAGATCGCGTGCGAAGCTTCGGAATTAGCCATGAGCCGTGGTCCTGCGCACCGCATCGCTCGCCGCATCCAGGCTGACCTGGAGTCCTGCGACCTTCGCGGTCAGTTCTTGTGCGACTTCGGCGGCGACGCTCTGCAGGTTCGACAGCGCCTCTGCCTTCGCGTTGGCGACCGCCAGGTCGTGATGACCCAGCCGCTCGGCCAGATCGGCGTCGGCGGCATGGACCTGCTGTTCGAACGTCGCGGTCGCCCGCTTCGCCGCAACCGCCGTCTCGGCCTGCGCGGCAGCGCGCGCGGCCTCCATCTCGGCCTGCCAGTCGGCCTGGACCTTGTCGGCCCCGGCCCGCGCGGCTTCCGCCGCGGCCAGATCGCCAGCGATCCGCGCTTCGCGTGCGTCCACCGTGGACACGATCCGCGGCACCATCGCCTTGCCGATCCCGAAATACAGGATGCCGAAGGTGATGAGCAGCCAGAAGATCTGCGACGCGTAAGTGGCGGCTATCTGGGAAATCTGGGGCATTGACGGTCCTTAAGGTGTTGGGCCGGACGAAGCGCGCCCGGCCCTGAATCGGCGCGTGTTAGGCGACGAACACCAGGATGATCATCGTGACGAACGCGAGCAGGCCGAGAAGCTCGGCGGCTGCGAAGCCGATGAACAGACGGCCCTGCTGGCTGTCGGCTGCGCCCGGGTTGCGAAGTGCGCCGGCGAGGAACTGGGCGAACACGTTGCCCACGCCGAGTGCGGCGAGGCCCATGCCGATCGCTGCGAGGCCGGCACCGATCATCTTTGCTGCTTGTGCGTCCATGTCGAAAACTCCCTTGGAAAATCAGTAGTGAAAAGAAAACTTAGTGAAGGTTCACGGCGTCGTTCAGATAGACCGACGTCAGCAACGCGAACACATAGGCCTGGATCGCGGCGACCAGCAGCTCGAGCAGCGTGATGCCGATCATCAGGATGAAGCTCGGCAGGCTGACGATCGCGATGTAGCCCGGCCCCATGTTGATGCCGTTGATCACGAACGCGGCCAGCACCTTCAACAGGATATGCCCTGCAGTCATCGCCACGAACAGTCGCAGACCGAGCGAGAACGGACGCACCAGGAACGACATCAGCTCGACGACGAAGATCAGCGGGATCATCAGCACCGGCGTGCCGCTCGGCACGAACAGGCTGAAGAAGTGGAAGCCGTGCTTGCCGAAGCCGACCAGCAGGACGATCGCGAAACTGATCAGCGCCAGCACGCCGGTAACGGTCATGTGGCTGGTCACGGTGAACGGGTGCACGCCCGGCACGATGCCGAACGGCAGCAGGCCGATGATGTTCGCGAACAGGATGAACATGAACAGCGAGAAGACATAGGGCACGAAGCGCTTGCCGCCCGGGCCGACATTCTGCTCCATCATGCCCGAGATGAACCCGGTGAAACCCTCGACCGCCATCTGCCAGCGCCCGGGCACCAGGTCGCGCTTCATGCCGCCGACCATGAACGCCCACAGTGCGACCAGCGTCACCACCATCCACAAAGCGGAGTTGGTGAACGACAGGTCATAGCCACCTACGATCCAGTGCGAGCCGAACGCCGGCTCGATCAGGAACTGGTGCATCGGATCGATCTTGCCGCCCTGTTCTGCCGCCACGTGGAATCCCTGCCGTCTGAAACGACAAACGCCCGGCTACTCCGGGCGTTCGCCTGAAATTCGAATGATCTGCCTGAACGCGACTGCTATCCCGAGGAACAGCAACACGATCAGCCCCCATGGCGCGGTGCCGAACCAGCGGTCTATCAACCAGCCGATCAGTGCACTGCCGACGAGACTCCCGATCAGCGCGGAAATGACTCGATTGCCTTGCGAATAGCCTCGCTCGGCGTCCGGTCCTCCCCGCCCCGTTTGGGTGTCTCGACCCCGGGCTTCCCTCAACCGCTCATCGAGCGCGGAAAGTCGTGGATCGTCAACACCCTGGGGGTCCTGTCCGGGTTCGATCTCCGCCACGCATGTACCTCCACCTAGCATCACACCGGGGAGAAACGCGCAGCGACGAGCGATCCCGCCAAGGCGCGGCCCGTTTAGAAAGGGGGGGTGGCCAAGTCAACCGGTGTGACGGAACTGTCATCGATGACCGACGCTTAGTCACCCAGACCAGAGCTCGTCACCCCAGCGCAGGCTGGGGTCTCCCGTTAAAAGAACGCACCCTCGCCGCACGAGACCCCAGCCTTCGCTGGGGTGACGGACACATTACACACACCGCGAATCACGCTCCGGTGCCGCACCCGTCCGCGTCTTCCACACCCCGTCCGGCGTCTTGTACTTCTCACCCGCGCTCGTCTGCGCGATCAGGTTGCAGCCACTCGTGAACGCCAGCTGCTCGACCGTCGCGCCGCTCGCCTGCGCCTTCTGCGTGTACGCCGACTTGCGCTGGATGTTGATGTTGTTGACCAGCGCACGCAGCTCGCCGCTCGCCGCGCCGACCAGCCCCAGATAGCCATCGGGCTGCTCGCCGACTTCGCCACCGGCGCGCGCCGCGGCATAGGCCGGATCGCGCTGCGCCATCGCCGCGGTCGAAAGACTGCTCAGGGCCAGCACGGCAACCAAGACCTTGTTCATCAGAAAATCCCCGGATTCTGCTGGATCACCTGTTTCGCCTCACCATCGAGACGGACCACGACGTCCTGCGTCACTTTGATGTTGAGGTTGATCTCGATCGGCTTGTCGGGCGCCGAGACGTTGACGCAGCCCGACAGGCCGGCGGCGCATACGCCCAAGATGATCATCCTCGTCATCCGACCCAAGATCGGCATTATATCCAACTTCTGCAATCCTGTTTCGGTCATGGCACTGTTCTGCTTTCGGTGGCCTGAATAGCGGGGGCCTGAATGTCAGGAGGCGTAAGGGGCGACGCCGGCGGCCGCAGGAGCAGGCGTTTCGGGTCGTAGAAGCTCTGCGCCGAATCGATCAGCCCGCGGAAGGGCGCGGCGATGCGGATGTTGAACACGAACGGCAGCCGCTGCAGCCGGCGGACCAGGAAGTTCGATTTCGCGCCAGCGCCCTGACTGACGCCCTCGAACCGCACGTCGGTGACCATCTCGCCCGCGAGCGGCCCGTTCATGCCGACGCGCAGACTGCGATAGCGCAGCGACTTCAGCGCCTGGAACGCGATATTCGCCCACATGCCGAGGTCCTTCTGGCTGAGATCGCCGACATAGGCGATCGTGCCCCCGCCCGGACGCACCTTCAGATCCCCACCCTCGATCCGCCCGCCTTTCTCGTCGAAGATCATCGGCAGCACGCCGTCGAACACACCGGTCGCGTCGAGGTTCTTGAAATCGAACTGCTGCAGGAACTGGTCCGCCGCCATGCCCTCGACATGAAACGTCATCCGCCGTTCCTTCGGCGCGGAAAAGTCGAGCAGCGTGGGATCGAGCGTCAGCGTGCCGCCCGCGAACGGCCAGCGCCCGCCCTCGACCTGCACCCGCGCGCCGGGCAGCGTCGCATAGCGAATCGTCCCGTCGTTGACCGGGATACCGGGGTTGAGCGTACGGATCGTCGCCACTTGGCCGGGCGCACTCTGCAGGTTCAGCAGGTCGGTGAAGCGGACCTCCGTGGCGATCCCCGTCACCGGTCCGAATGCGGCGGCCAGGTCGGTGCCAGCGGTCCGGAACACCCCCGTGCTGGTCACGCCGGCGCCCGTCCAGGCGATATGCCCCTCCCCCGATACCGATCCCGCGACATCGGCGATCACACCGTACGTCAGCAGCGTCAGCGCGTCGGGTTGCAGCCCGTCCTTGGCAAAGGCGATGCCGGGTACCGACAGGTCTGCATGGCCGTTGCCAGCGCCGAGCGCGTGGACGAGGGTCACGTCGGCAACCTTGACGCTCCGGGTCGGCTCGAACAGCGTACCCGCCGCAGCGATCGTGCCATTCACCAGCGACAGCGTCACCCCGCGTGCCGCCATCGGCTTGAACCGCGCGCTTGGCGACGCATCGGACACGATCATCGCGCCAGCGATCTTCAGCGCGCCACCCGCCAGCGCCCAGTCCCCCTCGGCCGCGCCGAGCAGCAGCGGCACGTTCGCGATCTGCCCGCCGCCGCCGGTGAAGCGACCGCCGATGCCGCTCGCCTGCACGCTGCCGTCGATCCGGGCGAAGTCGAGCCGGGTGACCCTCTCCGGTGCCCCGATCCGGGTCCGCGCACCCTCGACCACGAACCCGCGATCGGCCAGCTGCAGCGAGGCACCCGACAGGTCCAGCGCGACCGGCGTCGTCCCCAGCCGCCCCGACAGCGTCGTCGCTGCGACTCGCACGCCGCCGCCCACCCGGCCGTCCGCCACCCGCAGCACCGCGCCGTCGACCGGGCACAGTGCGATCCGCGCAGGCGCCACGACCAGTCCCGATATCGCCAGCCGCTGGAACCCGAACGGCGCGCATTCGGGATTGACGACGATCCGTCCGCGCCCGTCCCAGTGCGCGGTCACCGGCAGCGTCGCACCGTCGATGCGACCATCGCCCAGCGGACCGTCGAGCGTCGCGGTAGTCCGGATCGCGGTTGCGCCACCCGGGGTAGCGCTGAACGTCACCGGCGTCAGCGCCAGGCTCGCGCCGCCCGCCGAATAGCGTGACATGCGCGCGACACCCCGCACCGGCGCCCCGGCGCGGTCCTGTGCGAGCGACACGCGCGCCGTCGGCAACCCGCCGCCACGCATGGTCAGCGCGGTGTCGAGCCGCACGCTGCCGGCCGGCCAGCCGATCGTCACGCCGCTGCCGCCTGCGATCCCGATACGCGCACCGCTCGCCGATGCCAGCGACAGGCGCGACACGATCGCCGTCCCCTTGTTGCCCGCAACCCGAATCGACACCGCGCCCTCTCCGCCGAAATCGCGCGATGCGGCCGCGACCGCTTTCACCGCCGCATCGACCAAAGGCGCCACCGGCGTTCCCGCCGCCGACCCGCGCATACCCGCGACGCGTGTCGTGATCCGAGGCACGACCGCGCCACGGTCCGCCCGCACGGTTCCGTCGAAATGCACGGACTCCGCGATCCGATAGGCGCCCGCCACCTGCAGACGCGATGCCCGCGCAAGGTCCGCCCGTACGCCGGTGCCGGTCAAGTCGAGCGTACCACCGGTCGCCACAGCAGAGCCATCGAACGCGACCATCCCGCCGACAGCGCCAAGTGCTACACCGGGCGCCCTAGCCGCGCCGGTCGCAAGCCGGGCGGTCCCTTTCCACCGATCCAGCGCGGCCGACAGGCCGAGATCGACCGTCGCGGCCAGCGCCGCAACCTGCGTCGTGCCGCACGCGACCCGCGCCGCGCGCATCGGTCCGACGATGTTCGGCCGCTCCTTCACGATCCGCACCCGCACCACGGCGCTGATCCCGGAAGCGACACAGCCCCCCGTCGCGATCCGATCGCTCACCGCCGCCAGCGACCCGCGAAACCCGTCGCTCAGCACGCCCGAGCCCGACAGCTTCAGCCCGACCAACCCCTGCGGCGTCTCCAGCCGCATCCGCGCGTCAGCTACGTCGACGTCCAGCGCCGGCAAGGCGAACGGCTTGCCCGACGGCGCCGGCAGCAACCGGTCGATCGCCCCCAGCGACACGCGCCCATCCACCAGCCGCCCGCGAATCCGCACATGCCCCGCACGAACGCCCGCCAGATACGGCCCCGACAGCCCGACACCGGTCCGCGTCTCGACCCAGTCCGCGACCAGATCGGGGTTAGCCGGATCGCCCAGCACGACGTTGGTCAGCCGCTGCCCGGCAATCCCGAAATCGGCGATGCCGTAGCGCGCAGGGACGCCCGCCTTCGCCAGTTCACGGTCGATGAAGCCTTCCGCGATCGGCCGCCGCGCAACCCAGATCCCTGCGACCACCACAAGGACCAGCAGCGACGCGCCGAGCAAAATCCGGGAGCGCCGGCGGCGGGGGCGTACCCCTGTCTCGCTCGTCTCGCTCACTCATCCACTCCATCACGCTTGGCACGAGCATAGGCGCGACGGCCCACCAGATGCAATTGCATGGCCCGCGCGCGCTGCTAGCATCGCGCCATGGCCGATGACGACGTCCCCGACGACAAGGCCGGCCACCGCGCCCGTCTGCGCAAGCGTCTGGCGCTCGGCGGCGATGCGCTGCTCGACCACGAACTGCTCGAATATCTGCTCGCGCTCGCGATCCCCCGCCGCGATACCAAGCCGCTCGCCTATGCGCTGCTACGCGAATTCGGCGGGATCGGCGGCGTGCTGACCGCCGACGGCGAAGCCCTCGCGCGCGTCCCCGGGATGGGCGAGACGTCGGTCGCCGCGCTCAAGATCGCCCACGCCGCGGCGATCCGCCTGCTGCAGGCCGAGGTCGCGGCGCGGCCGGTGCTCGCCAACTGGCAGGCGCTGCTCGACTATCTGCGCGCCGACATGGCACATCACGCGATCGAGCGGTTCCGCGTACTGCATCTCAACACCAAGAACATGCTGGTCCGCGACGAGGTGATGAGCGAGGGCTCGATCGACCAGGCCGCGGTCTATGTCCGCGAGGTGATCCGCCGCGCGCTCGAGATCGGCTCGGCATCGATCATCCTCGTCCACAACCACCCGAGTGGCGACCCCTCCCCCAGCCGCGCCGACATCGACATCACACGCACTATCGCCGAAGCCGGAAAACGCCTGGGGATCGCGGTGCACGACCATATCGTCATGGGCACCAGCGGCCATGTCAGCCTGCGCGCGAAAGGCCTGATCTAGGCGACGGACGAACGACGCCCCCCCACCTCATCCGGCCCCACTCCCCCATCCGTCATCCCAGCGAAGGCTGGGATCTCCCGGGGGCAGGTACGACGTCACCCAACAGGAAGATCCCAGCCTTCGCTGGGATGACGGATAGGAGGTGATGACAATCGAGCGACACCGGCACGCAGATGTTCACGTCCCGCTTACACAAAAAAAAGCCGCCGGGCGCGAACCCGGCGGCCTTCCCCGCGTGACGACAGGGAACTCTCGAAATCAGCCCTGCGACAGGAAACCGGTCAGTTCGGTCTTGCTGACCGACTTGCTCTTGTCCTTGTCCGCCTGGACGAACGCCGCATCGTTCCACTTCTTGGTGGCGGGGCTGTCGGCCTTGGTGGTGGGATCCGACTTTGTCTTTAGCGCAACCATCCACGTGGCGAACTCGGCCGAACTCAGCGTGCCGTTCGCGTCCTTGTCGTAGGTGGCGAACTCGGCATCGACGACCTGCCCGACCTGGCTACCGGTCGCAGCCTGTTCGGTCGGTGCGGCGCCCGTCGTCTGCGGCGCGGCCGGTGTAGTCTGCGCAGTCGCATCCGGCATGGCGGTCGTCGACTGCGGAGTTGCCGGCGCTGCACTCGTAGTCGTCGCCGGGGCCGCGGGAGCAACCGTGCCGGCTGCGCCAGCAGGTGCTGCGTTCGGGCTGGTCTGCGGGGCCATCTGCGCCATCACGGGGGCAGCAATGGTCATTGCACCGGCAAGCATCGCATACTTCAACATTCGATTTCTCCGTCCATTATCGGAACCGTTACTCAAAGATCACAGACGCGATCTTTCGAAGAGCCGGAGGAACAAACCCCCAAACCTTCGGATAGGTTCCCACGGCCGTGGTTTGTGCGCAACGCACGGGCCTGCTACCGGGCGGCGAACGGTGCGCTTTCCTCGCCGAAAGCCGTGCCCCGCCCTCCCCCAAGCGCTTCCGAGGAAACCCGATGGTCCCCCGCTATTCCCGCCCCGACATGGTCGCCATCTGGACGCCCGAAGCCCGCTTCAAAATCTGGTTCGAGATCGAGGCGCACGCCACCGACGCGCTCGCCGAACTGGGTGTCGTGCCCAAGGAAGCCGCCGCCGCGATCTGGGCAAAGGGTGCGTTCGAGGTCGACCGCATCGATGAGATCGAGCGCGAGACCAAGCACGACGTCATCGCCTTCCTGACCAACGTCGCCGAGCATGTCGGACCCGAAGCCCGCTTCATGCACCAGGGCATGACCTCGTCGGACGTGCTCGACACCTGCCTCGCGGTGCAGCTTGCGAAAGCCAGCGACATCCTGATCGCCGACATCGACGCGCTGCTGGTGGTGCTCGAACGCCGCGCGCGCGAACACAAGATGACACCGACGATCGGCCGCAGCCACGGCATCCATGCCGAGCCCGTCACCTTCGGCCTCAAGATGGCGCAGGCGCATGCCGAGTTCGCCCGCAACCGCGCACGCCTCGTCGCCGCCCGCGAAGACGTCGCGACCTGCGCGATCTCGGGCGCGGTCGGCACCTTCGCGAACATCGATCCGTTCGTGGAATCCTATGTCGCCGACAAGCTCGGCCTGACGGTCGAGCCGGTATCGACGCAGGTCATCCCGCGCGATCGCCACGCAATGTTCTTCGCCACGCTGGGCGTCATCGCCAGCTCGATCGAGCGCCTCGCGACCGAGATCCGTCACCTCCAGCGCACCGAAGTGCTCGAAGCCGAGGAGTATTTCTCGCCCGGCCAGAAGGGCTCGTCGGCGATGCCGCACAAGCGCAACCCGGTGCTGACCGAGAACCTGACCGGCCTCGCCCGCATGGTCCGCGGCTACGTCACGCCCGCGCTCGAGAATGTCGCGCTGTGGCATGAGCGCGACATCTCGCACTCGTCGGTCGAGCGCTATGTCGGCCCCGACGCAACGATCACGCTCGATTTCGCGCTCGCCCGCCTGACCGGTGTGATGGACAAGCTGGTGGTCTATCCCGAGCGGATGCTGAAGAACCTCAATAAGATGGGCGGTCTCGTCCATTCGCAGCGCGTCCTGCTCGCCCTCACCCAAGCCGGCGTCAGCCGCGAGGACGCCTACCGCCTAGTCCAGCGCAACGCGATGAAGGTCTGGGATTCGGACGGTGCCCTGTCGCTGCTCGAACTGCTCAAGGCCGACCCCGAGGTCACGCTGTCGGACGCCGAACTCGAGGACAAGTTCGACCTCGGCTACCACCTCAAACACGTCGACACGATTTTCGCGCGCGTGTTCGGCTAAGCCTCGTCATGCCGGGCCTGTCCCGGCATCCAGGGTTACCAGGCGCAGCGCTTGAGGCTCTGGATGCCGGGACGAGCCCGGCATGACGAAGGCGATTGCGTCCAACGCAATCACGATCGCATGTTACAAAATTGCGTCAACCCGCAACTATAACCATATCGCCCTTGCCGGATATTTCTCCGGCATCGGAGACCTACCAAATGCGCATGTTCGAAACCGTGTCCAGCACCATGCTGGCAATCGCGGCCCAAGCGCTGGTGGTCGGGGTGGTCATCACCGCCTTCTGATCCACCGGCCCGCCCGCCCCCTTACGAGGGGGCGCGGCTAGGGCTGGATGCTCAGATCACTACGATCCGATACGGATCAATCCCCGTCGCCGACGCGCGAAACGGTTCCGTCCTTATTGGGCACATCGCCGATTACCTCACACTGTCTCTTTCTGGCGTCGCTTTAACAGCCTGATGCCGTTGAAAGGGAAGATTATGCGTCGGCGCGACTTCCTGCTCGTATCCACACTCCTCGCTGTGCCCTGTTCGGCACAGGACGAAGTTCCGCTGACCCGTCCATCGATCGATGCCGCCTTGCCGGCCGAGGTCCGCCAGGTCCTTGCCGGCGTTACCAGCGTACAGTCGCTCTTCCCCGTCAATGGCTCGGAGCCCTTTGCAGGCACCGTCCTGAAAGCCGACGTGATCAGCTTTGCGCCAGGTAGCGAACTCGTCCTGCAGAATTCGACGGCGCCGTTCATCATCATCTCGGCGCGCGACGTGAAATTCCCCGATGCGCAGTCCAGCTACCGTATCCGTTTCGTCGACGTGCCGGCAGCTGACGGTGCCGATGGATCGGATGGCCCAGCGGGCGCAAATGGCCAGGGCGAAAGCAATTTCACCGGTCGCCCGGGGGCCTCCGGGTCCGCGGGGGCGGCAGGCACGACGGGTACGACGCATGCTTTGCCACACCTCTATCTCGTCGTGGATCACTTCTCCGTCGCTAACGATGCAAAGCCGCGATCCATCAACCTGTCGCTCAAATTACGCGGCGTGGCGGGGGGCGACGGCGGTCGTGGCGGCGCGGGTGGTGACGGCGGCGATGGTGCCGAGGGCCATAAGGGATCGGACGGCCTTTTCGATTGCAAGCACGGCGGCGGCGACGGTGGCCGCGGCGGCGACGGGGGTGCCGGTGGACCGGGCGGTGCTGGCGGCCAAGGCGGCGATGGCGCTGCACTGACGGTCATCTCGACGTCGCATGGCATCGGCCAGTTCGGCTACGCCGCAATCCTCAACCAAGGCGGTTCGGGCGGCGGCAACGGAACGAGCGGCCGCGCCGGCCGTGCCGGATATGGTGGCCCCGGCGGCCATGGGAGCGTGCATTGCCATGGCGGACATGGCGGAAGTGCAGGAACGAAACCAACCGCGGGCGTAGATGGAGCGGATGGTGTCCGCGGTCAAAAGGGCACGGTCGAACTGATCAGCGTGCCGGCGTTCCAGTAACGGCTTAAGCCGACAGCGGCGCAGGTCCACCCTGCGCCGCTGCGTCAATCGTTACTCGCCCGCGAAAACACCCTTCAACTTCGCGAAGAAGCCCTGGCTCGCCGGGCATTCGTCGCCGGTTTCGGTCTCGCGGAACGCCTCCAGCAATTCCTTCTGGCGCAGCGACAGTTTCGTCGGCGTCTCGACGTCGATCTGGATCACCAGGTCGCCGTGTCCGCGGCCCTGCAGCACCGGCATGCCGGCGCCGCGCTGGCGGAGTTGCTTGCCCGACTGGATGCCGGCCGGAATCTTGATCTCGTGGCTGTTGCCGTCGAGCCCGGGAATCGACAGCGAACCGCCCAGCGCCGCAACCGTGAAGCTGACCGGCGCCCGCGCGAACAAGGTGGTGCCCTCACGCTCGAACAGCCGATGCTTGGCGACGTGCAGGAAGATGTAGAGATCGCCGGCGGGTGAGCCACGCGCGCCCGCCTCACCCTCGCCCGACAGCCGAATGCGGGTGCCTTCGTCGACACCCGGGGGCACATTGACGGCGAGCGTCTTGGTCTTTTCGACACGCCCCTCGCCGCGACAGTCCGGGCACGGATCGGCGATCACCTGGCCTGCGCCCGCGCAGACCGGGCAGGCGCGCTCGACCACGAAGAAGCCCTGCTGCGCACGAACTTTCCCGTGGCCGTTGCAATGCTGGCACGTCTTAGCGCGCGTGCCGGGACGTGCGCCCGATCCCTCGCAGGTGTCGCACGGCGCCGACACGTCGACGGTGATCTCGGTCGCCTTGCCGTGATAGGCCTCGTCGAGCGTGACCTCCATGTCGTAGCGCAGGTCCGCACCGCGCCGTGCGGCGGTACGGCCACCCCCGCGCTGCCCGCCCATGAACTCGCCGAACACGCTTTCGAAGATGTCGCCGAAGTCGCCGAATCCCTGGCCGCCACCCTGCTGGCCACCGCCGCCGTTCTGGAACGCGGCATGGCCGAAGCGATCGTAAGCGGCGCGCTTCTGCGGGTCCTTGAGGCAATCATACGCCTCGCTGACCGCCTTGAACTGCGCTTCGGAATCCTTGCACCCGGCATTCTTGTCGGGGTGATATTTCATCGCGAGCTTGCGATAGGACGACTTGATCGTCCCCGCATCCGCGGTCCGCTCGCATTCGAGCAGTTCGTAATAATCGACCTGGGTACTCATACTTCGCCCCTGCGCCCCGGACCCGGCCCGTCATGCCAGCCTGTGCCGGCATGACGGGGGGTCGGCATGGTGTTACGCCTTCGGGTTCTCGTCGACTTCCGAGAACTCGGCGTCGACCACGCCGTCGTCCTTCTTGGCGTCGTCGCCACCGGCATCCGGCGACGCATCGGCCTGTGCCTGCTTCTCGTAGATCGCCTGGCCGAGCTTCATCGCGACCTGTGCGAGCGCGTTGCTCTTCTCGGTCAT
>Ga0247813_10000710_pt1 | contig 28321 bp, 29 predicted proteins | sample UWRJL169409C1_FD_180719 | JGI IMG/M metagenome (GOLD analysis project Ga0247813, IMG submission 180719) | Plant litter microbial communities from Arlington Agricultural Research Station in Wisconsin, United States - UWRJ-L169-409C-1 | ecosystem: Environmental > Terrestrial > Plant litter >...
TACGAAACACCCGCTTGCCGGTCAGCTTGAAGGAGGCGACCTGGATCACCACCGACAGGGTTTCCATGACAAACACACCGCCCATGATGAACAGGACGATTTCCTGCCGAACGATGACGGCGATGGTGCCCAGGGCAGCGCCCAGCGCCAGTGCGCCGACGTCGCCCATGAACACCTGAGCCGGATAGGTGTTGAACCAGAGAAAGCCCAGGCCGGCACCGATCAACGCGCCGCAGAACACGATCAGCTCGCCAGCGCCTGGCACATAAGGGATCAACAGGTACTCGGCGAACTTCACGTTACCCGACAGGTAGCAGAAGATCCCCAGCGCGCCGCCGACCATGACCGTTGGCATGATCGCCAGGCCGTCGAGGCCGTCAGTCAGGTTTACCGCGTTGCTCGAGCCGACGATGACGAAATAGGTCAGCACCACGAAACCGATGCCCAGGGCGATGGTGACGTCCTTGGCAAACGGTACGATCAAGGTGGTTTCGACGCTGGTCGGCGCGGTCATGAAGAGGAACACCGCCGCGCCCAGGCCGAACACCGATTGCCAGAAGTACTTCCAGCGGCTTGGCAGGCCACGCGAATTTTTCTCGATGACCTTGCGGTAGTCGTCGACCCAGCCAATCGCGCCGAACAACAGGGTGACGATCATCACGACCCACACGTAGCGGTTGCTCAGGTCAGCCCAAAGCAAGGTACTGATGGTAATTGCAGACAGGATCAACGCGCCGCCCATGGTCGGTGTACCCGACTTGGACAGGTGCGATTGCGGACCATCGTTGCGCACTGCCTGGCCGATCTGACGGATCTGCAGGGTGCGAATCATCCAGGGGCCCAGCCACAGCGACAGCGACAAAGCAGTCAGAACACCCAGAATCCCGCGCAGGGACAGGTACTGGAAGACCGCAAAGCCTTTATGGAACTGCTGTAGATACTCAGCCAACAGCAAAAGCATTAATGTTTCTCCCCGCTGACACCGCACAGTGCAGCCACGACGTTTTCCATCGCAGCGCTGCGCGAGCCCTTGATCAAGATTGTGGTGTCGCTGGCGGTTTCGCTGCTAACAGCGTCGATCAGCTCAGCCTGAGTTGCGAAATGTCGGCCTTCGGCGCCAAACGCCCGGACCGCATGAGTCATGTTGCTACCTACCGCGTACAAGGCATCGACCTTGCCGCGTGCGTAGTCGCCCACCAGCTGGTGGCCTTCCTGCGCCCATTGACCCAGTTCGCCGATATCCCCGAGCACCAGAACGGTGCGCCCGGAAAAGCCGGCGAGTATATCAATGGCCGCACACATCGAGGTGGGATTTGCGTTGTAACTGTCGTCGATCACGCGCACGCCGTTGGCAGTGATCTGCGCGACCGTACGGCCCTTGACTGGCTGCACCGCGTTCAGGCCAGCGGCAATACCGGGCAAGCTCACGCCCAAGGCATGGGCAGCAGCCGCTGCAGCCAGGGCGTTGCTGACGTTGTGGGTGCCGAGCAGATTCAACTGCACCGCCACCGAACCGGCGGCACTATGCAAGGTGAACGCCGGGCAGCCACGGGCATCGCGACCGATATCGCTGGCGTAAAAATCCGCCTGCGGGTTGTTCAGGGCGAAGCTCAGCACGCGTTTGTCGCCAGCACGTTTGTGCCAGATGGCAAACGCCTTGTCGTCCAGGTTGAGCACCGCAGTGCCGCCCTCGCCCAGGCCTTCAAGGATCTCGCCCTTGGCCTCGACGATTTTTTCCGGGCCGCCAAACTCGCCAACGTGGGCGGTGCCGGCGTTGTTGAGGATGACCACCTGAGGCTGGGTCAGGCCAACGGTGTAACGAATCTCGCCAAGGCGCGACGCACCCAGTTCGATGACTGCCGCGCTGTGCTCACTGGCGATTTCCAGCAGGGTCAGCGGTGCACCCAGATCATTGTTGAGATTGCCGCGGGTCGCCAGCACCGGGCCACGGGTGCGCAGGATGCAGGCAAGCATCTCTTTCACAGTGGTCTTGCCGCTGGAGCCGGTGATGGCTGCTACTGGCTTGTCGAACCCGGCACGGTTGAGCGCGCCCAGTTGACCCAGCGCCACACGGCAATCAGCGACAACCAGCTGCGGTAGATCGACGCCTTCGACCTCACGTTCGACCAGCGCCGCGACGGCGCCCTTGGCCTGTACATCAGCCAGGTAATCATGGCCATCGAAGCGCGGGCCGGTAAGGGCAACGAACAGTTGGCCGGCGCCGACGCTGCGGCTGTCGATGCTGACGCCATCGAAGCTGACATCGCTGCCAACCAGGCGCGCCTGCAGCGCTGCGGTCAGTTGGCTCAGGCTCAAGGGCTTAAGCATGTGGGCTCCCCCAGGTTGCCAGGGCTTTCTCGGCTTCAACCAGATCGGAGAACGCATGGCGCTCACCGTGAATTTCCTGATAGTCCTCGTGGCCTTTGCCGGCCAGCACGATCACGTCGTCGGCCGCAGCAGAGGCGATCAACTGCGCGATCGCGGCGCCGCGGCCAGCGACGAAGCTGACTTCTGCCGGTTTGGCAAAGCCCGGGCGAATATCGTCGAAGATGGCCGCAGGCTCTTCAGTGCGTGGATTGTCGTCAGTGACCAACACGCGGTCAGCCAGCCGCTCGGCGACTTCAGCCATCAACGGGCGCTTGCCGCGGTCACGGTCACCGCCGCAACCAAACAGGCACAGCAGTTTGCCGTGGGCGTGTGGACGCAGGGCTTCGAGTACTTTTTCAAGGGCATCCGGGGTGTGCGCGTAGTCGACCACCACCAGCGGTTTGTTACCGCCGCCCAAGCGCTGCATACGGCCGACCGGCCCTTGCAGGGTTGGCACGACCTTGAGAATTTCGTCCAGCGAATAATCCAGCGACATCAGCGCGGCAATTGCGGCGAGCACGTTGCTCAGGTTGAAGCGACCGAGCAGCTGGCTGCGCAGTATGCTTTCACCCTGTGCCGTAACCAGCACCGCACGCACGCCGTCGTCGTCGAATTTGGCTTCGCGGCAGTACAGCGAAGCTTCTGGATTTTCCAGGCTGTAGCTGAGCAAGCGAGTCTCGACGTGATCGGCGATTGGCTTGCGAGCAAAGTCCTCGGCCAGCCGCCGCCCGAACTCATCATCCAGATTGACCACCTGGCTACGCAGGTTCGGCCAGGCAAACAGCTTGGCCTTGGCCGCTTCATACGCCTGCATGCTGCCGTGGTAATCGAGGTGATCACGGGACAGGTTGGTCATCACGGCGATGTCGAAGGCCAGGGCGGCAACGCGGCCTTGTTCCAAGGCATGCGACGACACTTCCATGGCCACGGCTTTGGCGCCGGCTTTTTTCAGGTCGTACAGGGTTGCCTGTACTGCAATCGGGTCAGGCGTGGTCAAGCGGCCGCTCTGCAGCGCGCCGGAGAAACCGGTGCCCAGCGTGCCGATCAGGCCGCAGCGTTGGCCGAGGGCGTCCAGCGCCTGCGCCAGCAACTGGGTCACGCTGGTCTTGCCATTGGTGCCGGTGACGCCGATCAGGTTGAGCTGACGGCTCGGTTCACCGTAGAAACGCCCGGCAATCTCCGACAGCTGCGCGATCAGGCCCTTGACCGGAATCAGTGCAACGTCGGTCAGCGGCAGCACGGTGGCGCCCTGCTCTTCATAAGCGACGGCAGCCGCGCCGCGCTGCAAGGCGTCGGCGATATGGTCACGACCATCGACCAGCGCACCTGGCACGGCCAGGAACAGATCGCCCGGGCGCACGGCCCGGCTGTCCAGGGTCAACTCGCGGATCATCGGATCGCGGCTGGCATGGGCAAACAGCTTGCTCAATGGCATCGTCATCAACCACGCCCTCCTTTGGCTACGGCGGCATTCACTTGCGCCGGTACGGCAGGCGCAACGGGTGCAGGCGGTGGCAGGTTATCTGGTGGTACGTTCATCAACCGCAGGGTCCCGGACATGACTTTGCTGAATACCGGTGCCGAGACCAGGCCACCGAAGTAGCCGCCTTTGCTCGGCTCATCGATGACCACGACGATGGCGTAACGCGGATCGCTCATCGGGCCGAAGCCAGCGAACAGCGAGCGGTAGGCGTTTTCGGTGTAGCCCTTGGAGCCGACGGTGGCCTTACGCGCCGTACCGGACTTGCCACCAACGTGATAGAACGGCACCTGCGCGCGGTAGACACCGCGCGGGGCTTCGATCACCTGCTGGAGCATGCCCTGGATGGTCTCGGCGGTTTCCTTGGGCACCACTTGGGTGAAGTCAGGGGTCTTGTCGACCTTGACGATGCTCAACGGCACCATCTTGCCGTCGTTGGCCAGTGCGGCGTAGGCGTGTACCAGCTGCAATGCGGTCACGGACAGGCCGTAGCCATAGGACAGGGTCGCCGTCTCGGCCTTGCGCCATTCGCGGTGGTTAGGCAGGTTGCCGACGCGCTCGCCAGGGAAGCCCAGGCCGGTGTACTGACCCAGACCCAGCTGCGACATCACCCGGTAGATGGCTTCGCCGCCGATGTCGAAGGCGATCTTGCTCATGCCGACGTTACTGGAGTTGATCAGGATCCCGGTCAGGTCGAGCACCGGGCCCTCGCTGCGCGAAACGTCCTTGATCGTGTAGCGACCGATCTGCAGGCTGCCCGGATACACTTCGACTTTGTCGGTCGGTTTCCAGCGGCCGCTCTGCAATGCAGCGCTCATCGACAGCGGCTTGACCGTCGAGCCCGGCTCGAACACATCGATGATGGCCCGGTTGCGCATCGCGGCCGGGACCATGCTGCGGCGGTTGTTCGGGTTGTAGGTAGGCTGGTTGACCATGGCCAGCACTTCGCCGGTCTTGACGTCCATGATCACCAGGCTGCCGGCCTTGGCTTCCTGCTCGGCAATGGCGTTGCGCAGTTCGCGCGTAGCCAGATACTGCAAGCGCAGGTCGATCGACAACGCCAAGGTCGAACCGGCCTTGGCGTTTTTGGTGACCTGAATGTCTTTGATCAAGCGGCCACGCCGGTCCTTGATCACCTGGCGCTTGCCAGGCACGCCGGCGAGCCATTCGTCATAGGCCAGCTCGACCCCTTCGCGACCGTGGTCGTCAAGGTCGGTAAAGCCAACCATGTGCGCGGTAACATCACCGGCCGGGTAGAAGCGGCGGAACTCTTCGAGGCCGTACACACCCGGCACTTTCAGGTCGAGCACCTGCTGGCCTTGCTCAGGGGTAAGCCCGCGCACCAGATAGATGAATTCTTTGTTGGCCTGCTGGGTGAGGCGCTCGGTCAGTTGTTGCGGATTTTGCCCAAGCACAGCCGCCAGTTGCGCCCAGCGCTCCTTGTACGGCTGCATTTCCTTTGGGTTGGCCCACAGCGTGGTGACTGGCGTACTGACCGCCAATGGCTCGCCGTTACGGTCAGTGATCAGCCCGCGGTGTGCCGGAATTTGAATGTGGCGCAGGCTGCGCGCGTCGCCCTGGCCCTTGAGGAAGGCACGGTCGACGACCTGCAGGTCGATGATGCGCCAGCAGATGGCACCGACCATCAGCGCCAGCAGGCCGATCACGACGCGGAAGCGCCAAGGGTAGAGTGCGCCTTCGAGTTTCATCATGGCGCCACCATCCGCACTTCGTCGGCGGCCGGAACACGCATTTTCAGCTGTTCGCTGGCCAGGCTTTCGATGCGGCTGTGGGCAGTCCAGGTGCTCTGCTCAAGGATCAGCCGGCCCCATTCTGCCTGCGCCTTGTCACGCTCGTTCAGTTCGCCAAACAAGGTGTTGAGCAATTGCCGGTTCCAGTGCGCGCTGTAGGACACCGCCACCGCTGAAACCAGCACAGCGATAAACAGCAGCAGCATCAGCGAGCTGCCGCCGGGCAATGGCTTGGCGAAGAGCTTGCTCAACGGAGCTTCTCCGCAACGCGCATGACTGCGCTGCGTGAACGGGGGTTGGCCTTGAGCTCGGCTTCGGAGGCGAACTGCGCCTTGCCGATCAAGCGCACTTTCGGCTCAAAGACGGTGTGCTGCACGGGCAGGTTGCGCGGCAGGTTGTCCGCCTCGCCCTTGACCAGCTTGCGCATGAACAGTTTGACGATGCGGTCTTCCAGCGAGTGGAAGCTGATCACCACCAGGCGGCCACCGATCTCCAGGGCATCCAGCGCAGCCTCAAGGCCCGCCTCCAGGTCACCAAGCTCGTTGTTGACGTGGATGCGCAGGCCCTGGAAGGCGCGGGTCGCGGGGTTCTTGCCCTTTTCCCAGGCCGGGTTGGCGACCTTGAGCACTTCAGCCAGGTCGGCCGTGCGGGTGAACGGCTGCTTTTCGCGGCGCTCGACCACGGCTCGGGCCATACGCCCGGAGAAGCGCTCTTCACCGTACTGCTTGAATACGCGGGCGATCTCTTCAGCCGGGGCGGTGGCGATGAACTCGGCGGCGCTGATGCCTTGCGCAGGGTTCATGCGCATGTCCAGCGGGCCGTCGTTGAGGAAGCTGAAGCCGCGCTCAGGGTCATCAAGCTGCGGTGAAGACACGCCCAGGTCCAGCAGCACGCCGCTGACCTTGCCGGCCAGGCCGCGCTCGGCGACTTCTTCGCCCAGCTCGGCAAAGCTGCGCTGCACAATGACGAAGCGGCCGTCTTCGGCCGCCAGCGCTTGCCCCGTGGCAATCGCTTGTGGGTCTTTGTCGAACCCGAGTAGCCGCCCCTGCGGCCCCAGCTTGCTGAGGATCAGGCGGCTGTGGCCACCGCGGCCGAAGGTACCATCGAGGTAGCAGCCATCGGCGCGCAGGGCCAGTGCCTCGACAGCTTCGTCGAGCAGCACGGTGATGTGGTTGAAGCCGCTATCTATGGTCACAGGATCAGGTCACGCAATTCGTCAGGCAAAGCGCCCGGTTGTTGAATAGCTGCAAGATCGTCTGCCGAAACCGCGTTCCAGGCATCCTCATCCCACAGCTGAAATTTGTTCAGCTGCCCCACCAACATCGCCTTCTTGTCCAGATTGGCGTACTCACGCAGGCGCGGCGGTACCAGAAAACGGCCACTGCCATCGAGCTCCAGGTCTACCGCATTACCGATCAGCAAGCGCTGCAGGCGGCGGTTTTCCTCACGCAACGACGGCAAGGCACGCAACTTGGCTTCTATCTGTTCCCACTCATCGAGGGGATATACACATAAGCAGCGATCGACTGCATCGATGGTCACGATCAACTGGCTCTGGCAACGCGAATCCAACTCGTCACGGTACCGACTCGGCATGGCGAGTCTGCCCTTTGCATCAAGGCTGACGGCATTGGCTCCGCGGAACACGGCTGCGATTCCCCACAATGTTATCGTTTTTGGGCCAGAAAACCCACTTCAACCCACTTTCTGCCACTTGCGCACACTATAGGAATCCGCCCGGTACACCGTCAAGGCGCGCTCATAGGGAAATCCCTTACACGGCGGAGATTTAGCTCAACAAAGAGATGAAGGAAGATAAAAAGAAGGAAAAATGGCGGGCAAAAAATGTGTGAACTCAGTCAGATAGCGACCGAAGTTAAAGTGATTTATTAAGAGTAAGATTTTTTCGGTATTACCAAGGTGCTTCTGCTGTCGATTACAGCAGGGAGGGAGAGGTGGAGAGTCGATCTATAAGCCGGGTTTTGTCGAGGACAGTCATTCCTCTACGACGGCCATCACTGGACGCCTCTAGCAACCTACCCGGTTCCGACGCGGGCCACGCCTAATGGAACCCTATTTGGTCTTGCTCCGAGTGGGGTTTACCTAGCCACGAACTGTTGCCAGTCGCGCGGTGCGCTCTTACCGCACCTTTTCACCCTTACCGGCACCGAAGTGCTTAGGCGGTTATTTTCTGTGGCACTTTCCGTAGGCTCACGCCTCCCAGGGGTTACCTGGCACTCTGCCCTATGGAGCCCGGACTTTCCTCCCCCCTCTTTTGCGGAACAAAAGAAGGCAGCGACTGTCCAATCGACTCTCCGCCGACAAGGGTAACGTCAGGCGCGCTCAAGAACAAGCTTTAGAGCAACAGGATGTCGCTAATGCTCAATCGGCTTTCTGCTTTTCCAGGGCCGCCTGATACAGCAAGTTCTTGCGCACCCCGGTAATTTCCGCAGCCAGCGCCGCTGCGCGCTTGAGTGGCAATTCAGCCAACAGCAAGTCCAGAACGCGCTGCGCCTCGGTGCTGATCGCCTGCTCGTCTTCGGGCGCACTCCAGCCCCCCACCAACACCACGCATTCGCCGCGCTGCTGATTACTGTCGGCGGCAACAAACGCGTGCAACTCGCCCAGCGGCAGGCCCTTGAGTGTTTCGAACGCCTTGGTCAGCTCACGCCCAAGCAGCGCCGGGCGATCCGCACCGAACACCGCCTGCATGTCATCGAGGCATTCCAGAATGCGGTGCGGGGCCTCATAGAAGATCAGCGTGCGCGGCTCTTCCTTGACCTGTTCCAGGCGGGCACGCCGCCCAGCAGTCTTGGCAGGCAGAAAGCCTTCGAAGATAAACCGGTCGGACGGCAGGCCAGCGGCCGACAACGCAGCAATCAGCGCGCAGGCGCCGGGCACCGGCACCACTTTCACGCCGGCAGCGCGAGCCTGGCGCACCAGGTGATAACCCGGGTCGGAAATCAGCGGCGTGCCAGCGTCAGAGACCAGCGCAATATCGTCGCCCGCCAGCAAGCGAGTCAGAAAACGCCCGCCCTCGTCGCGCTCATTGTGCTCATGGCAGGCAGCCAGCGGCGTGCTGATACCGAAGTGCTGCATCAGGCGCATTGAATGGCGGGTGTCTTCGGCGGCGATCAAGGCTACATCCGCCAGCACCTTGAGCGCGCGGGCACTCATGTCATCGAGGTTGCCGATCGGCGTGGCCACCACGTACAGCGTGCCTGTGGTGGATTTCGAAGCCCCTGCTACATCTGTCACTGCGCGCACCTGTCTTTCGGATCAAAGGCGACATTGTAGCCCGAGCACCGGTAACAGGGCGCAAACATCTTCACCGGCGGCCCGCTTCAGGCCACCTATAGTGAAGGTTGCACGTCAGCGACATCGCGCCCCGGCCAGTGGTTGGGTACAATCGTCGGCCAACCAGATCGAGTAACAGGACTTTTACATGATCGCTTGTCTGCGGCTGCTCACAGCCCTCTGCCTCGCTGCCTTGCTGGCAGCTTGCGCAAGCTCGCCCTCATCCAGCCTGGGCGAACTCCCGCGCACCCCGGACGCCAGTATCGAGCAACTGCTCGAGCAGGCAGCCACCAGCAAGTCGCCCGAGGACGCAGCCCTGCTGCGCCTGAGCGCTGCCGACCTGGCCTACAAGCAAAAGGACTATCCACGCGCAGCGCGGATTCTCGAACAGGTACCACTGGACCCGCTCAAGCCTGCTCAGCAGGTGTTCGCCAGCACCTTGAGCGCTGAGCTGGCCATGAGCCGCAACCAGCCCAAAGCTGCCCTGACCGCCCTCGCCCACCCTAGCCTGCAGCGTCTGGGCGAGATGCCGGCTGAGCTGCAAGTGCGCACCTACAGCGTGCATGCCGCCGCCCTCGAAGCCGATGGCCAGACCTTGGCCGCAGCGCAGCAGCGGGTGCAACTGGCGCCTCTGCTCAGCGGCCAGGCGGCCAGCGCCAACAACGACGCGATCTGGGCACTGGTCGCTGCCTTGCCTGCCGAGCAGCTGCAATCGACTGGTAACGACACCCTGGCCGGCTGGACCAGCCTGGCCCTGGCGGTTAAAAGCGCGGGCACGCTGGAGCAGCAACAGGCTGCGATCGACGCCTGGCGCAACCAGCATCCAGAGCACCCCGCAGCCAAGCAACTGCCGACCGCGCTGACCAAACTCAAGGAACTGGCCAGCCAGCCCCTGACCAAGATCGCCCTGCTGCTGCCTCAGGAAGGCTCGCTGGCAGGCGTCGCCCGCGCCTTGCGTGACGGTTTCATGGCCGCGCACTTCCAGGCCCAGCAGGCAGGCCAACAGGCACCTGCGATCCAGGTCTATGACAGCTCGCGGATCAGCTCGCTGGACGATTTCTACCGCCAGGCTCAGGCCGATGGCGTGCAACTGGTAGTCGGCCCGCTGGAAAAACCGCTGGTGAAAAAGCTCGCCGCCTACCCGCAGTTGCCACTGCCGACCCTGGCCCTGAACTACGCCGAAGCCGGCCAGAGCGCACCGCCGCAACTGTTCCAGTTTGGCCTTGCCGCAGAAGACGAAGCCCGTGAAGTGTCGCGCCGTGCACGCGCCGACGGCCTGGTCCGCGCTGTTGCGCTGGTGCCGAGCGGCGAATGGGGCGACCGCGTGCTGGCCGCCTTCCGCAAGGACTGGGAAAGCAACGGCGGCACCCTGCTGGCTGCCGAGCGTATCGCCCAGCCGGTCGCCCTCGCCCAGCAAATCGCCGAGCTGTTCCAGCTGCGCCAGAGTGAAGGCCGTGCCAAGAGCCTGCAAAGCACGGTCGGTGGCAACATTGCCGCACAGCCGTCACGCCGCCAGGACATCGACTTCATCTTCCTCGCTGCCACCCCGCAGCAGGCGCAACAGATCAAGCCGACGCTGAACTTCCAGTACGCAGGGGATGTGCCGGTCTACGCCACCTCCAACCTGTACAGCGCCAGCGGTGACGTCAACCAGTACAACGACATGACCGGCATCCGCTTCTGCGAAACGCCGTGGCTGCTCGACAGCAGTAACAGCCTGCGCCAACAAGTCGTGCAGCAGTGGCCACAAGCCGCTGGCAGCCTCGGCCGGCTTTATGCGATGGGCGTTGATGCGTATAGCCTGGCACCGCGTCTGGGCCAACTGAAGGCACTGCCTGACAACCGCGTACAGGGCCTGTCCGGCAGCTTGAGCATGAACCCGAGTCAGCGCATCGAGCGTCAACTGCCATGGGCAGAGTTCGCCGGCGGCCAGGTCAAACGCCTGCCGGACACGCCGCGCTGATGCAGGCGGCATCGCCTGGTCGCGCCGGCCAGGATGCTGAGGACTACGCCCTGGAGTATCTTTTGGGGCAAGGTCTGCAGTTGCTGGCGCGCAATTGGCGATGCAAGGGAGGCGAGCTTGATCTGGTCATGCTCGACGCCGATACAGTAGTATTCGTCGAAGTCCGCTATCGGCTGCACGCAGACTTCGGCGGCGCCCTCGGCAGTATCGATGGGCGCAAGCAGCAACGCCTGGCGCTGGCCGCCAGCATGTTTCTGCACAAGGAGTTCCGCTGGGCCAATCACCCCTGCCGCTTCGATGTCATCGCTCTACAAGGCAGCGGCCATGCAGGGCAACCGTTGCAATGGCTGAAAAACGCCTTCGAATGCTGAACCCACTGCGAATTTTTTGCTCTATGTTTCGCGGGCTGGTCCCTGTTGCGCGTCGCGCGGGCCACCGCCCCTCTTAAGGTCACACCAGATGGACATGCAATCCCGAATTCGCCGGCTGTTTCAGGCCAGCATCGACACCAAGCAACAGGCAATGGACATGTTGGCGCCGCATATCGAGCAGGCCAGCCTGGTCATGGTCAATGCCATGCTCAATGAGGGCAAGATGCTCGCCTGCGGCAACGGCGGCTCAGCCGGCGATGCTCAGCATTTCTCGTCCGAGTTGCTCAACCGTTTCGAGCGTGAGCGCCCGAGCTTGCCGGCGATCGCGCTGACCACCGACAGCTCGACGATCACCTCGATTGCCAACGATTACAGCTACAACGAAGTGTTCTCCAAGCAGATCCGCGCCCTCGGCCAGCCCGGCGACGTGCTGCTGGCGATCTCTACCAGCGGTAACTCGGCGAACGTGATTCAAGCGATCCAGGCCGCACATGATCGTGAAATGATTGTCGTAGCAATGACCGGGCGCGACGGCGGTGGCATGGCCTCGCTGCTGCTGCCCGAAGATGTCGAGATTCGCGTACCGTCGAACGTGACTGCGCGCATCCAGGAAGTCCACCTGCTGGCGATCCACTGCCTTTGTGATCTGATCGACAGCCAACTGTTCGGGAGTGAAGAATGATCCCCAAGCGTTTTGGCCTGATGGCCCTGACTCTGTGCCTGAGCCTCTCCGGCTGCAGTTCGGTATTGACCTCTACCCGCGACAATCCTATCGAGGACGATCGCGGCACCCGCACCATCGGCAGCAAGATTGACGATTCACTGATCGAAACCAAGGTCTCGGTCAACATCGCCAAGGCCAACCCTGACCTGGACAAAGGCTCGCACATCGTTGTCAGTAGCTATAACGGCGTTGTCCTGCTGGCCGGGCAAACCCCGCGTGCTGACCTCAAAAGCCTCGCCGAGCAGACCGCCGGCCAGGTGCAGCGGGTCAAGAAGGTGCATAACGAAATCCAGGTGATGCAGCCGTCTTCGATTCTGGCGCGCAACAACGACGCCTGGCTGACCACCAAGATCAAGGCGCAGATGCTTGGCGACGCCAATGTGCCTGGCTCGCGCATCAAGGTCATCACCGAAAACGGTATCGTCTACCTGCTCGGCCTGGTTACCCAGGGCGAAGCCAACGCCGCGACCAGCGTGGTGCAAAGCGTTTCCGGCGTGCAGAAAATCGTCAAACTGTTCGAATACATCGACTAAGTCGCACCCGGCGGGAGGGCTGCGTCCTCCCGCCCTCCTCACCCGATCCAGGAAATACTCCATGACCAAGTTTCTGCTGCCCGCGCTGCTGATCGGCGCCTGCGCATCCCTGGCTGGCTGCTCCAGCCCGAGCATCATCACCCTGAATGATGGCCGTGAGCTGCAGGCATTGGACCAGCCCCACTTCGATCGCGCTTCTGGCTTTTATGAATTCGAACAGCTGGACGGCAAGCGCACGCGCATCAACAAGGATCAGGTTCGTACCATTACCGACCTGTAATTGCTGATCCAACGCTTACAAAAAAGGCGATCCTCTCGGATCGCCTTTTTTGTTACTTGACCACCTTCAGACTCGGTCGTCCGCTAGGACGCGGCGGCTGGCCACCACCTTCGGGCGGGCCGTCGTTATCCGGCTCGTCAACTTCATCCTCAAGCTCTTCATCATCCAGCAGCGAAGGCTCAAGCTCGAACACCATGCCCTGACCGTTCTCGCGGGCGTAGATGCCCAGGATCGCACCAGTGGGCACGAACAACGAATGCGCGACGCCGCCGAAGCGGCCTTCAAAGCTCACTGCGTCGTTATCCATGTGCAGGCTGCGCACCGCACTGGGCGACACGTTCAGGACAATCTGACCATCACTGGCGAAGCCCTGGGGCACCTGGACGGCCGGAAACTCGGCATTGACCAGCATATGGGGCGTGCAATCGTTGTCGACGATCCACTCGTACAGTGCTCTAACCAGATAGGGGCGACTGGAGTTCATCAACGGCTCCTTAAAGCTTGCGCATTTCACGTTCAGCAGCAGACAGGCTCGCCTGGAATGGCTCGCGGGCGAACTGTCGCTCCATATAATCAAGCAGCGGCTTGGCTTGCCGCGGCAGTTCGATACCCATCACCGGCAAACGCCAGAGTATGGGCAGTAGACAACAATCGACCAGGCTTTGCTCATCACTCATGAAGCAGGCCATCTCGGCAAACAATGGCGCAACCCCGGTCAGGCTCTCGCGCAGTTCCTTGCGCGCCTTTGCCTGCGCAGCCTCGGTGCTGCGCTTGTCGAGCAGCACGTCGGCCAGCGAGCACCAGTCGCGCTGGATGCGGTGCACCAGCAGGCGGCTGTTGCCGCGTGCGACCGGATACACCGGCAGCAGTGGCGGGTGCGGATAGCGCTCATCGAGGTATTCCATGACCACGGTCGACTCGTACAGCGCCAGATCGCGATCAACCAGGGTTGGCACACTGGCGTAAGGATTCACTTCAACCAGCTTGGGTGGCACACGCCCAGGATCGACGTCGATGATCTGCACGCTGACGCCCTTTTCGGCGAGCACCAGGCGGACCCGGTGCGAGTAATGATCAGCGGGATCGGAATAGCAGGCTAACCTGTTGGTTACGCCCATGCAGCGCCTCCTCGTGGGGATGCTTGTAAAACACAAATGCAAACGCGCCCTGAGGGGCCCAATGCAGTTGCACGGGGCGCCTCAGGGCGCGTTCAACTAACCAGAAATTACTGCGTGATCAGTGCACGTCCTTCCAGTATTCGCGCTTGAGCAAATAGGCGAACACGAAGAAGAAAGCCAGGTACAGCAACACATAGGTACCGATGCGCTGGCTCTCCAGTTTGACCGGGTTGGCCGAATAGGCCAGGAAGGTCACCAGGTTCTTGACCTTCTCGTCGAACTGCTCGGGCGTCAGGGTACCGGATTTCGGCTCGATGGTCAGCTGATCACATGCTTCATGGGTCAATGGGCTGCCCGTCAACGGGTCATATTGCTTCTTGCCGTCAACGACGCTCTGCACCTGCTTGCAGCCAATCACCTGATTACCCTGCAGGCCAACCAGCACGTTAGGCATGCCAACGTTGGGGAAGACCTTGTTGTTGACCCCGTATGGCCGCGACTTGTCCTCATAGAAGCTACGCAGGTACGAGTACAGCCAATCGGTACCACGCACCCGCGCAACCAGGGTCAGGTCTGGCGGCGCAGCACCGAACCAGGTCTTGGCATCAGCCGGCTGCATGCCGATCTGCATGTGGTCGCCGATCTTGGCACCGGTGAACACCAGGTTTTCCAGCATCAGCTCATGGGGGATACCCAGGTCATCAGCGACCCGCTCATAGCGCTGGAACTTCGCGCTATGGCAGCCCATGCAATAGTTGGCAAAGGTCCGCGCACCATCCTGCATGGCGGCTTTGTCACTCAGGTCGATATCGACCTTGTCCAGCTCCAGGCCGTGTTCCGCGGCAAAGGACAAGGCAGGCATCACTGCCAGGAACAGTACTGCAATAAGCTTTTTCATCAGCCAGTCACCCTTTCCGGAACCGCTTTGGTCTTCTCCAGCCTTGTGTAGAACGGCATCAGCAGGAAGTAGGCGAAATACAGCACGGTACAGACCTGCGACAGCAGGGTCCGCCCCGGCGTAGGCGCCAACACACCCAGCACACCGAGAATCACGAAGCTGACGCAGAACACCAGCAGCCAGATCTTGCTCAGCCAGCCCTTGTAGCGCATGGAACGTACCGGGCTGCGGTCAAGCCAGGGCAACACGAACAACACGGCAATGGCGGCGCCCATGGCGATCACGCCGAACAGTTTGTCGGGCACCGCGCGCAGGATCGCGTAGAACGGTGTGAAGTACCACACCGGAGCAATGTGCTCGGGTGTCTTGAAGGCGTTGGCTTGCTCGAAGTTTGGTTTTTCGAGGAAGTAGCCGCCCATTTCCGGGAAGAAGAACACCACCGAACAGAACACGAAGAGGAACACCACCACGCCGACGATATCCTTGACGGTGTAGTACGGGTGGAACGGGATACCGTCGAGGGGGATGCCGTTTTCGTCCTTGTGCTTCTTGATGTCGACGCCGTCAGGGTTGTTCGAGCCGACTTCGTGCAGCGCCAGGATATGCAGCACCACCAGGCCGAGAATGACGATCGGCAAGGCCACCACATGCAAGGCGAAGAAGCGGTTCAGGGTAATCCCCGAGATCAGGTAGTCGCCGCGAATCCACTGGGTCAGGTCATCGCCGATCACCGGGATGGCGCCGAACAGCGAGATGATTACCTGCGCACCCCAATACGACATCTGGCCCCAAGGCAGCAGATAGCCCATGAACGCTTCAGCCATCAGCGCCAGATAGATCAGCATGCCGAACAGCCAGACCAGCTCACGCGGCTTCTGATAAGAGCCGTAGAGCAGCCCGCGGAACATGTGCAGGTAGACCACGATGAAGAACGCCGAGGCGCCGGTGGAGTGCAGGTAGCGCAGGATCCAGCCGTACTCGACATCGCGCATGATGTACTCGACCGAGGCGAACGCCTCTTCGGCCGAAGGGGTGAAACTCATGGTCAGCCAGACGCCGGTAACAATCTGGTTGACCAGCACCAGCAACGCCAGCGAGCCAAAGAAGTACAGGAAGTTGAAGTTCTTCGGCGCGTAGTATTTGCTCAGATGCTCTTCCCACATCTTGGTCGCGGGGAAGCGCGCATCGATCCAGTCCATGAACTTGCTCATCATGCGTTCTCCTGATCGACGCCGATGACGATGATGTCGTCCGTCTCATATGAGTGCGGAGGCACTGGCAGGTTGAGAGGTGCCGGCTGGGACTTGTAGACGCGGCCAGCGAGGTCGTAGTGAGAGCCGTGGCAGGGGCAGAAATAGCCACCGACCCACTTGGGCCCCAGATCGACCGGCGCCACTTCAGGACGGAAGGTCGGCGAGCAGCCCAGGTGGGTGCACAGGCCAACCAGCAGGAGGATTTCCGGCTTGATCGAGCGCACCTCTGGGTCGACGTAAGTCGGCTGCACCGAGGCCTGCGATTCCGGATCAGCGAGCTCGCCGACGATTTTCTTGAGATTGCCGAGGATCTCTTCTGTGCGTCGCACGATGAATACTGGCTGCCCGCGCCACTCAGCAACCATCTGCTGGCCGGGTTCAATCTTGGCAATATTGACCTTCACCGGTGCACCGGCGGCTTTCGCCTTGGCACTGGGAAACCATGACCCCACGAACGGTACCGCAGCCCCCACAGCCCCCGCTGCACCCACCACGGACGTGGCGGCTACGAGGAAGCGGCGCCGGCCTGCGTTGACGCCGTCATTACTCATTCAGTCCTCTCCCATCAGCTGCTCTGGCCTGTTGAACCAGGCCTGTATTTTGTGAATGTCTGTGGCACTAAATTTTGGTCGCCATGGTAAGAAACAAATCCACACACTGACAAGGTGATTAGCCCCGGCCCGGTCTACAACCCACGCTTTGCTTGATCTGCGTCTATAAGGCGACTCGCCACGGACATGCTGACAGGTTAGTTCAAGGCAAAAAAAAAGCCCGGTTCCAAGGAACCGGGCTTCTTTCGACTGCCGAAGCGAAATTAACGCTTGGAGTACTGAGGACGCTTACGTGCTTTACGCAGACCCACTTTCTTACGCTCGACTTCACGAGCATCGCGGGTTACGTAGCCAGCGCGACGCAGAGCAGGGCGCAGGGCTTCGTCGTAGGCCATCAGAGCGCGGGTGATACCATGACGGATCGCACCGGCTTGACCGCTGACACCACCACCGGAAACGGTGACGTAGATGTCGAACTTGGCAACGTTCTCGGTCAGCTCGAGGGGTTGACGAACAACCATGCGAGCGGTTTCGCGACCGAAGAAAGTGTCCAAAGGACGGTTGTTGATGGAGATGTTACCGGTACCTGGACGCAGGAAAACGCGAGCGGTTGCGGTCTTGCGACGGCCAGTGCCGTAATTTTGAGTCGCCGACATAATGAACTATCCCGTTAGATCTTCAGTTCTTGAGGCTGCTGAGCAGTGTGTGGGTGAACAGCGCCCGCGTACACTTTCAGCTTGCGGTACATGTCGCGACCCAGCGGGTTCTTAGGCAGCATGCCCTTGACCGCGGTCTCGATGATACGCTCAGGGGCCTTGGCGATCAGCTTGTCGAAGCTGATTTCCTTGATGCCACCTGGGAAGCCGGAGTGGGAGTAGTACATTTTGTCAGTAGTTTTAGCACCAGTGACACGTACCTGCTCGGCGTTGATTACGACGATGTAGTCGCCGGTGTCAACGTGAGGGGTGTATTCAGCTTTGTGCTTGCCACGCAGACGAAGAGCGATTTCGGTAGCCAGACGACCCAGGGTCTGACCAGCGGCGTCGACGACGAACCAGTCGCGCGTAACTGTTTCTGGTTTAGCAGTAAAAGTTTTCATTATCTCTAAAGCCTCAGAGGCCGCCCAAGCAATAAAAAATAGACGGCGAATCTTACTGGATAGTGCGCAGCTTGACAAGCAAGCACGCAGCCGAATACGGACGCTATTGGGGGCTCGGGTCGGGCACGTCCAATATCCGGCGGGTTTCTCTCGTAATGCAGTGCATCACTTCCGCAAAACGGAGAGGGGCAGGATTATCCAGATTGCAGAAAAAAATTCAACCTGCTTTTATGGTCTTTTTCGCCAGAGAGAAGCTTCCAGATGGAATACCGCAAGCTCGGCCGTACCGACCTCAACGTCAGCGCCCTGTGCCTGGGCACCATGACCTGGGGCGAGCAGAACGATCAGGACCAGGCGTTTGCCCAGATCGCCCGGGCCAAGGCCGGCGGGATCAACTTCATCGATACCGCCGAAATGTACCCGGTGCCGCCGCGCCCGGAGACCTACGCCGCCACCGAACGAATCATCGGTAACTGGTTCAAGGCCAACGGCGATCGCGACCAGTGGACACTGGCGAGCAAGGTTGCCGGCCCAGGCAACGGCATCAGCCACATCCGCGACGGCCAGCTCAAGCACAACCGCCAGCACATCGTTGCCGCGCTGGACGCAAGCCTTGAGCGCCTGCAGACCGATCACATCGACCTGTATCAGCTGCACTGGCCAGAGCGCAGCACCAACTTCTTCGGCAAGCTCGGCTACCAGCATCTGCCGCAGGACCACTTCACGCCACTGGAAGAAACCCTCGAGGTGCTCGACGAGCAGGTTCGTGCCGGCAAGATCCGTCACATTGGCCTGTCCAATGAAACGCCATGGGGCACGATGAAGTTCCTGCAGCTGGCCGAGAGCCGCGGCTGGCCGCGGGCGGTATCGATCCAGAACCCCTACAACCTGCTCAACCGCAGCTTCGAGATCGGCCTGGCCGAAGTGGCGATCCGCGAGCAATGCGGGCTGCTGGCCTACTCGCCGCTGGCATTCGGCATGCTTGCCGGCAAGTATGAAAACGGCGCCAGACCTGAAGGCGCGCGGTTGACGCTGTTCAACCGCTTTGCCCGCTACTCCAACCCGCAGACCGTGGCCGCCTGCAGCCGTTACGTGCAGATAGCCCGCGAGCATGGCCTGGACCCGGCCCAGATGGCCTTGGCGTTCGTCACCCGCCAGCCGTTCGTGACCAGCAATATCATCGGTGCGACCAGCCTTGAACAACTGGAAAGCAACCTCGCCAGCGCCGATCTGAACTTGAGCGATGAGCTGCTGGCAGCCATTGAAGCGGTGCACCAGGATCAGCCAAACCCGGCGCCGTGATGCAGCCGTAACAAAGCGGCAGCGGGTCAGCCCGCTGCCGCAGGCAGCTGGATCGGGACGGGGTAGACACAATCGCCAAAAAATAAGACGATCCAGCCGGTGATTGACCACTCTACCCTATAAGAACAATGACAATGATCTTTACCCAACCCACCGCTTCATTGCGGCGCGTCAGCATTCTGGCCGTCGATAATGTGTTCGCCTCGACCCTGATGCAGGCCAAGGATTTCTTCCACCTGGCCAGCCTGCGCTACGGCAAGCAAATGGGCCTGGGCCTGCAACCGATGTTCGAAATCTGCCTGGTCAGCCCCGACGCTGCACCGGTGGACAGCTTCAGCAACGTGCAGGTGCCGGTAGACGGCGGCCTGGGCGATGCCGATGTGATCATCCTGCCGGCGTTCTGGGATGACTTCGACAACCTTCAGCAGCGTTATCCGCAGGTCTTGCCATGGCTACGCGAGCAGCATGCGCGTGGCGCGGTGCTCTGTGGCGAAGCCAGCGGCGTGTACTGGCTGGCCGAAGCGGGCTTGCTCGATGGCAAGGAGGCGACCACCTACTGGCGCTTCTTCACTGACTTCGCCGAGCGCTTCCCGGCTGTGCGGCTGAACCAGGACAAGCACCTGACCGATGCCGACAACCTGTACTGCGCGGGCGGCGCGACCTCGGCCTGCGACCTGTACATCTACCTGATCGAGCGCTTCTGCGGGGCCAATGTCGCCCGCGCGGTAGCCCGCGACATCCTCTATGAAGTGCAACGCAACTACACCCCAGGGCGTATGGGTTTTGGTGGGCAGAAGCTGCATCAGGACCTGATCATCCTGCAGATTCAGCACTGGCTTGAAGAGCATTTCGCGGACAAATTCCGCTTTGAAGACGTCGCCCGCAACCATGGCATGAGCATTCGCAATTTCATGCGCCGGTTCCAGACGGCTACCGGCGACAAGCCCCTGCACTATCTGCAACGGCTGCGCATCGAAACCGCCAAGGGCTTGCTGTCGAGTACCCGCAAGAGCATCAAGACCATCAGTTATGAGGTGGGCTACGACGATGCGAGCTTCTTTGCCCGGCTGTTCCGCCAGCATACCGAGCTTTCGCCGAACCAGTATCGGCAGCAGTTCATGCAAGAGGCTTGAGGGGCATGGGGGCTGCCTTGCAGCCCTTCGCGGGTGAACCCGCTCCCACAGCTCACATGGGGCGCTGCGAATCCTGTGGGAGCGGGTTCACCCGCGAAGGGCCGCAAAGCGGCCCCAACTACACCGAATTAAGGCTTATGCGCTCGCGCCAGAAACTCGTGCGACTGCATCTCCAGCAAACGGCTCAGCGTACGCTGGAACTCGAAGCTCAGCCGCCCGCCGGTGTACAGATCCTTCAACTCAACCTCAGCTGAAATGATGAGCTTGACGTTACGGTCGTAAAACTCATCGACCATGTTGATGAAGCGCCGGGCGATATCGTCGGTAGCCACACCCATCTGCTCGACATTGCTCAGCAGCACGGCATGGAAGATCTTGCCCAGCTCGATGTAGTCGTTCTGGCTGCGCGGCCCGTCGCACAAGGCGCGGAAGTCGAACCAGGCAACATCGTCACAGGTACGCAGGGCGTGAATCTCGCGATTCTCGATCATCAGCACGTCGTTCTCGACCGCCTGCGTGCACTCCGGGGTCAGCGCCTTGAAGCTCTGGCGCAGGCTCTCGTGCGCAGCGGCATCGAGCGGGAAGTGGAACAGTTCGGCCTGTTCGAGGTGACGCAGACGATAGTCGACGCCGCTGTCGACGTTCACCACATCGGTGTACTGCTTGATCATGGCGATGGCCGGCAGGAAGCGCGCACGCTGCAAGCCATCCTTGTACAGGCCGTCAGGCACGATGTTGGAGGTCGCGACCAGTGATACGCCGTTCTTGAACAGCTCTTCCATCAAGGTGCCGAGGATCATCGCATCGGTAATGTCAGAGACGAAGAACTCATCGAAACAGATGACCCGGGCTTCGTTGGAGAAGCGCTTGGCGATCACCGTCAGCGGGTTCTTCTCGCCCTTGAGCGTGCGCATTTCTTCGTGCACGCGCTTCATGAAGCGGTGGAAGTGCGTGCGCATCTTCTGTTCGAACGGCAGCGCCTCATAGAAGGTGTCGACCAGATAGGTCTTGCCGCGCCCTACCCCACCCCAGAAGTACAAGCCCTTGACCGGGGCCTGGTCCTTCTTGCCGAACAGCTTGCCGAGCACGCCGGGCTTGTTGTTCTGCGCCGCGACCAGGTCGTCGTACAGACGCTGCAGATGACGCACCGCTGTTTCCTGCGCCGCATCATGGAAAAAATCGGGACGTTTGAGATCTGCTTGATATCGTTCTAAAGGCGTCATAATTCGCTGGCGAGGTAACAAAAGCGGGCCGTCACTGTAGCGACGGGCCCGCATAATGGCAATCAGACTTGCGGCGAAATGCCTCAGTCGGCTTGTGGCTGGAGCGCTGCGTGCAGGGCTTGCACGGCAGCATCGCGCGCTGATGCATCGGCAAACTGCGGGCCTTCCGCGACCTGCTCACCGTTCAGCCACAGGGCAAAGCTCAGGCCGTCGACGCGTACATCGGCTTCACCACCCTGCTGCAGTTGCTTGCTCACCGCACCGGCGCTCTTGCCGTCGGCGAAGCTGCGCGACAGCAGCAATTGCTCGCCATCGGCGGCCAGCAGGCGGAAGCGGAAGCTGCCGTCTTCATCACGGAAGCTGACAAAGCGGGCGCTCTTGGCGGCCTTTTTCTTCACGTCGGTGCTGGCCTGGACACTGCTGCGGAACGAGCGCAGGCCGACCGCTTCGCGCAGTTGTTCAAGGAACGGCGTCGCGCTCTTGCGCGCCTTGGCCGCGCCGGCCAGAAGGATGTCTTCAAGGTCAGCAGGACGTGCGATGAGCTGGTGGTAATGCTCGCGAGGCGCGGCCAGTTGGCCGTCCAGCAGCTGGAACAGGCGCTGCTTGGCCTCGCCCCAGCCCAGCCCTTGCAGCAGCGCTTCATGCAGCTCTGCCGATTGCGCCGGGGTAGCGAACGCCTGGTACAGGGTGAACAGGTGCGAGCTGTCCGGGTCTTTCGCTTCGCCGGGTGCACGGGAGTCGGTGACGATGCGCGAGATGGCGTCTTTCATGTCCTTGGCGCTGGCGAACAACGGGATGGTGTTGTCGTAGCTCTTGGACATCTTGCGCCCATCAAGGCCCGGCAGGGTCGCCACGCTTTCCTCGATCACCGCCTCGGGCATGGCGAAGAATTCCTTGCCCTGGCCGAACAGGTGATTGAAGCGCTGGCCAATATCACGGGCCATTTCCACGTGCTGGATCTGGTCACGGCCGACCGGCACCTTGTGCGCGTTGAACATGAGAATGTCCGCCGCCATCAGCACCGGGTAGCTGAACAGGCCCATGGTCACGCCGGCATCCGGGTCTTCACCGTTTTCCAGGTTCTTATCTACCGACGCCTTGTAGGCGTGGGCGCGGTTGAGCAGGCCCTTGCCGGCAACGCAGGTCAGCAGCCAGGTCAGCTCAGGGATCTCGGGGATGTCGGACTGACGGTAGAAGGTGACTTTGTCCGGGTCGAGCCCGCCCGCCAGCCAGGTGGCGGCGATCTCCAGGCGCGAACGCTGGATGCGCAGCGGGTCATCGCACTTGATCAGCGCGTGATAGTCGGCCAGGAAGTAGAACGAGTCGGCACCGGGCTGCTGGCTGGCAAGGATGGCCGGGCGAATGGCGCCGGCGTAGTTGCCCAGGTGCGGGGTGCCGGTGGTGGTGATACCGGTAAGAATGCGCGTAGTCATGGGTAATCGCTTGATCAGGCTTGGCTCAGTTCGAGAGGCGCGGCAGCACCAGATCCTTCAGATCGGTCAGCTTGCCATGGAAAAAGTGTCCGCATTCTGCCACTTTCAGCAGCTCATGGGGGCGCGACAGGCTGTCGGACCATTCGTAAACCAGCTGAGGATCGACGACTTCGTCGCTGTCTGGCTGGATGACGGTCAACGGGCAAACCTGCGGCAGCGGGAAGTCGTCATTCAAACGCATCACAGCAGGTGCGATCATGAACAGCTGCTGCAGCGTTGCGCCCTGGCTTTCCAGACGCCCGGCAAGACTCGCGGCAACGAAACCACCAAACGAGAAGCCCATCAGCACCAGCGGCAGCTCGGAGTAGCTGGTCCGCACCCAGGCGGCGACGGCCTCGGCATCAGCCACTTCACCCGCGCCCATGTCATGGCTGCCAGCGCTCTGGCCGACGCCGCGGTAATTGAAGCGCAGCGTGTTGTAGCCAGCATCGCGAGCAGTGCGTTGCAGAGTCGAGACCACCTTGTTGAGCATGGTGCCGCCCTGCACCGGATTAGGGTGGCAGATCAGCACTACGCCACGCGGCTCGGCCACTTCCAGCTGCAAGGCTTCCAGTTGGCCGCATGGGCCATCGATGAACAAGGGGGTTTCGCGGATAAGCAAAGCACTACTCCGTGACCTCGGAAGGGGTCGACTCGTCTAGCTGATGAATTCTGTTCTGAAATATTTGCGATCGTTCGCGGTATACAGCGCAGGTCTGAGCCGTTAACGTAAAGCAAAGCCGTTTATAGAGGAAGGACTCGTGGAACTCTCGCTCCTTGTTTGGTTGTTGCCGACCCTGGCCCTGGTCGTCGGCGTAGTCGTCGGCTTCGTCGTGGCCCGCCTGCTGCCCAACGCAGCGCCTAGCAGCACACAGCGTCAACTGGATGATATCCAGCAACGTTTCGACAGTTATCAAAGTGAGGTGGTCACCCACTTCAACAGCACCGCAGCCCTGGTTCAACGCCTGACCCAGAGCTACCAGGACGTGCAGGATCACCTGGCCGACGGTGCCAACCGCCTGGCCCTGGACGAGCTGACCCGTCAGCGTCTGCTGGCAGCGCTGCATTCGGAGGCTGCGCAAAGCCATCGCGATCGCCTGACGCCGCCGAAAGACACCGCCGAAGTGCCGCGTGACTACGCGCCCAAGACGCCTAACTCGCCGGGGATGCTCGACGAGAGCTACGGCCTCAAGCGCTGATCCGAGCTGTAAGCACTGGTTCTTCAAGGTTTTATTGCTGATGTTGGGGCTGCTTTGCAGCCCTTCGCGGGTGAACCCGCTCCCACAGGTTTTTGTGGGAGCGGGTTCACCCGCGAAGGGCCGCAAAGCGGCCCCTTTTCGATTCATGAACGAAGCCTGAGCCCGCTCAAACGCTGGCGCGCAATGCCTGCTCGATATCAGCCAGCAGGTCCTCGATATCCTCAAGCCCCACCGACAACCGCACCAACCCCTCGCCTATGCCGTGCTGCGCACGCTCTTCAGGGGTGTAGCTGGAGTGGGTCATGCTCGCTGGATGCTGGGCCAGTGACTCGGCATCACCCAGGCTGACCGCGCGGCTGAACAGCTGCAGGGCATTCATGAAGCGCCGACCGGCTTCGATACCACCCTTGAGTTCGAAGGCGATCATGCCACCCGGCAAACGCATCTGCCGCTGCGCCAGCGGGTACTGGGCGAAGTTCGGCAGGCCGGGATAATGCAGCAACTCGACCTGCTGCTGGCCCTGCAGAAACGCAGCCACCTGCGCCGCATTGGCACAATGCCGATCCATGCGCAGGCCGAGCGTCTTGATTCCGCGCATCAGCAGTGACGCATCGTGCGGCGACAGCACTGCGCCAGTCATGTCTTTCAGACCTTGCAGACGAATGCGGTCAATCAGCGCCTTGCGCCCCGCCACCAGCCCGGCAGTGATGTCGCCATGGCCGCTCAGGTACTTGGTCGCCGAGTGCACCACCAGATCCGCGCCAAGCTCCAGCGGCCGCTGCAGGTAAGGTGTACAGAAGGTGTTGTCGACCACCACATGAATGTCACGACCGTGCACGGCCTGCGCTACCGCGGCAATATCGACCAGTTCCAGAGTGGGGTTGGCGGGCGACTCGAAATAGATCATGCGAGTTTTGTCGTTGATCGCAGCGGCCAGCGCCTGCGCGTCGTTGAGGTCGACGTGCCGGATCTTGACGCCGAACTCGCCGATACCGTGGTGCAGGAAGGCAAAGGTGCAGCCATAGAGCGTCTGGCCGACAATCAGCTCATCGCCAGGGCGCAGCAAGGTCCACAGGGTGGCGGTGATCGCGCCCATGCCTGAGGCAAGCGCCAGCCCTGCCTCAGCGCCTTCCAGTGAGGCGATTCGCTGTTCCAGCAAGTCCAGGGTAGGGTTGGAAATACGGCTATAGAAATGCCCCGGCTGCTCCCCGGCAAAGCACGCTGCGCCATATTCGACCGTGGGGAAGGCATAGGTAGCCGTCTGGTAAATCGGCGGCACCAGCGCCCCGCCATGGGCGAGCGGATCGTAACCGTGGTGAATGGCTCGGGTGGAGAATCCGCATTGGCGCTTGGCAACGTCCATGGCTACAGCCTCTTGTGGTTTGTTATAAGCTTATGCCAACGAACCACCGGTATTTTTCCAAATTCGCCCAGCAAAATCGGCGTCTGCGGGCATAAAAACAACAATTGACTCTCTGGAAGGGCAAGCCATGCCTACGACCCTTGACCGCACCGATCGCGCCCTGCTCGGCGCCTTGCAGGACAACGCCCGCCTCACGGTTTCCGAACTCGCCGATCGGGTTTCCCTGACCACTTCGCCCTGCTGGCGGCGGGTCAAGCTGCTCGAAGACAACGGCTACATCACTGGCTATCAGGCAGTGCTCTCGCCCAAGGCCTTGGGCTTTGGCGTGACCGCGTTCGTCAGCATCATGATGGATTCACATACCAAAGAGATGGCCTTGGCATTTGAGCGGCGATTGCTGGAAATTCCCGAGATCGTCGCTTGCCATAACGTGTCCGGACGCTACGATTTTTTGCTGGAGATTCTGGCGCGGGATCTGGAATCGTTTGGGGAATTTACCCGCGAGGTGCTGCAGCGGCTGCCTGGGGTGAAGGAGATCTATTCGAGTTTTTCGTACAAGGCAGTCAAGGAGCGGCGGGTGATTCCGGTATCCGAGAAGCACATTTGACGGCCCCACTGCAGCCCTTGTCGATCTTCAGGCACACGCAACAAACAAAAAACCCCGCCGAAGCGGGGTTTTTCAGTTACCTCAACGGGCCTTAGATAGCACCACGCTGACGCAACACTTCCAGCACCTGCTTGACGCCGTCTTCGACGCTGCTGCTCTGGGTATCGATAACCAGATCAGCATCCAGCGGCACATCGAACGGGAAGCTTTCGCCCGGGATGTTATCGCCAGCAGCGGCGTACAGGCCCTGCGGGTCACGCTCGCGGCACGCCAGTGGCGAAGCCTGCACGTAAACCGTGATCAAGCGCTCCTTGCCGATCAGCGCCTTGGCCTGTTCGCGGCCTTCGGCATCCGGTGCGACGAACGCAGCCAGGGTCAACATGCCGGCTTCGTTGAACTGACGCGCGACATGCGCGGCGCGACGCCAGTTCTCGGTGCGCCCGGCGCGGTCCTGTGGCAGGCCCTTGTTCAGGTCATGGCGCAGGTTCTGGCCATCTAGCACGTAGACCGCCCGGCCCATGTCGAACAGCTTGCGCTCCACGGCGTAGGCCAGGGTGCTCTTGCCAGCGCCGGACAGGCCGCTGAACAGCACGGTGGCTGGCTGCTGACCAAAGCGCAGAGCGCGCTCTTCGGTGGTGACATGGGCCTGCTTGCCATGCTGACCAGTGCTGCCGTGCGGCAGTACCGGCGGTGCGATGATCATGCCGGCACCAACGGTGCCGTTGGTCAGGCGGTCAATGACGATGAACGCGCCCGTAGTGCGGTTGCTGTCGTAGCCGTCCAGCGCGATGGCGGAGTCGAGGCTGACCTTGACCCGGCCGATCTCGTTCAACTGCAGCGAACTGGCCGCGCCCTTGTCGAGGGTGTTCACATCGACCCTGTGGGTGATGCTGGCGATCGAGCCCGGCACGTAGCTGGTGGCGCGCTTGATGTCGTACTTCTTGCCCGGCAACATCGGCTCTTCGGCCATCCACACGAGCATGGCGTCGAACTGGTCGGTCACCGGCGGCACGTTGTCGGCATGCACCAGCAGGTCGCCACGGGAGATGTCGATCTCGTCTTCCATGGTCAGGGTCACGGCCTGGCCTGGGCCGGCGTGCTCCAGTTCACCTTCATAGGTGACGATGGATTTGACCCGGCTGCTCTTGCCCGACGGCAGTACGACGATCTCGTCGCCCTTGTGCACCACGCCGCTGGCGAGGGTGCCGGCAAAGCCGCGGAAGTTCAGGTTGGGCCGGTTGACGTACTGCACCGGGAAACGCAGGTCGGTGAAGTTGCGGTCGGCAGCGACTTCGACGGTCTCGAGGATTTCCATCAAGGTCTGGCCGCTGTACCACGGCGAACGCTCGCTGCGATTGACCACGTTGTCGCCCTTGAGCGCAGACATCGGCACGAAGTGCAGGCTGCTCGGGGTCAGGTCGATGGCCTGCGCAAACTTCAGGTAATCAGCCTTGATCGACTCGAACAGCTGCTCGTCGAAGCCTTTGAGGTCCATCTTGTTGACCGCAACGACGATGTGCTTGATGCCCAGCAGCGAGGCGATGTAGCTGTGCCGACGGGTCTGGGTCTGCACGCCGTAGCGGGCATCGACGAGGATGATCGCCAGGTCGCAGGTCGACGCACCGGTGGCCATGTTGCGGGTGTACTGCTCATGGCCCGGGGTGTCGGCGATGATGAACTTGCGCTTGGCGGTAGAGAAGTAGCGGTAGGCGACATCGATGGTGATGCCCTGCTCGCGCTCGGCCTGGAGGCCATCGACCAGCAATGCCAGGTCGACTTCTTCGCCCGTGGTGCCGGACTTTTTCGAGTCGCGGGTAATGGCCTCGAGGTGGTCCTCGTAGATCATTTTCGAGTCGTGCAGCAGGCGCCCGATCAGGGTGCTCTTGCCGTCATCGACGTTGCCGCAGGTAAGGAACCGCAGCAGTTCTTTGCGCTCGTGCTGAGCCAGATAAGCGACGATGTCTTCGCTGATCAAATCGGATTGATGCGACATGGAGTAACCCTGAAAATTAGAAGTAGCCCTGGCGTTTTTTGTCTTCCATGGAGCCTGCGCCATCGTGGTCGATGACCCGGCCCTGACGCTCGGAAGTGCGCGTCAGGAGCATCTCCTGGATGATGTCGGTCAGGCTGTCGGCATCCGACTCCACCGCGCCCGTCAACGGGTAGCAGCCAAGGGTACGGAAGCGCACCTTCTTCTTGACGATGCGGGCTTTCTCTTCCTCGGAGAGGTGCTCGAGAATGCGCTCGTCGTCGATCATGATCAGGGTGCCGTTCTTCTCGATGACTTCACGCTCGGCGGCGAAGTACAGCGGCACGATCGGGATGCCTTCAAGGTAG
>Ga0247813_10000711_pt1 | contig 28294 bp, 27 predicted proteins | sample UWRJL169409C1_FD_180719 | JGI IMG/M metagenome (GOLD analysis project Ga0247813, IMG submission 180719) | Plant litter microbial communities from Arlington Agricultural Research Station in Wisconsin, United States - UWRJ-L169-409C-1 | ecosystem: Environmental > Terrestrial > Plant litter >...
CGCGCCAACACCGACCCCTTCGCCCGCATCGTGACGAGCGGCGTCATGGTCTGGATCATCGGCCAGGCTCTCGTCAACATCGCCGTTGTGCTGCGGCTGCTCCCGGTGCTGGGTGTGCCGCTCCCGCTCATCTCCGCGGGAGGCTCTGCCCTCATCACCGTTCTTCTCGCGATCGGGCTCGTGCTGTCGTTCGCACGCAAGCCACCGGGTGAGCTCACCCAGAACTTCGTTCCTGCCCCGACCCCCGCGGAGCGTTCGCGCCTCGCTGCAGCACAGAGAGTGCGTCAGCCCCGATGACCACCTATCTTCTCGCCGGCGGGGGTACCGCCGGTCACGTCAACCCCCTGCTCGCCGTGGCTGATGCGCTGCGCGAACGGGAGCCGGATGCAACGATCCTCGTGCTCGGCACTGCAGAGGGCCTCGAGGCTCGCCTCGTTCCCGCGCGAGGGTATGAGCTCATTACTATTCCGAAGGTGCCTTTTCCGCGCCGCCCCAATGCTGCGGCCCTCAGGTTTCCCGGCCGGCTCCGTGGCGCTGTGGACAGCGTGGCAGCGACCATCGCATCCCGCTCCGTCGACGTGGTTGTCGGATTCGGGGGATACGCGGCCGCGCCCGCGTATCTCGCCGCACGCCGCACCCGGACCCCACTGGCTGTTCACGAGGCCAATGCTCGCCCGGGCATCGCCAACCGACTCGGCAGCTGGGTGACGCGGAACGTCGGTGTCGCATTTCATTCCACGAAGCTGCGCAACGCGACTTTCGTCGGCATGCCGTTGCGTCGTGAGATCGAGCAGCTCGATCGTCACGCGGGGCGCGAGGAGGGCATCCGCGAATTCGGACTCTCGTCGGAGGCTCCGGTTCTGCTTGTCACGGGCGGATCTACCGGTGCGCGGAGCATCAACCGCACGATTGCCGACAGTGTGCCGCTCATTCTCGGCGCGGGATGGCAGGTGCTGCACATCGCGGGGGAGAAGTCGGAGATCACCGACCCTGAGCTTCCCGGATACACGCTTCTCAAGTACTGCGACCGCATGGATCTCGCTATCGCCGTTGCCGAGTTCGCCGTGGCCCGCTCCGGCTCCGCGACGGTGAGCGAGTTCTCGGCTGTCGGAATCCCCGCAGCCTATGTTCCCTACCCTGTCGGCAACGGGGAGCAGCGTTTCAACGCAGCGGATGTTGTCGCTGCGGGTGGCGCACTGATCGTGGCCGATTCCTCGTTCACGCCCGACTGGGTGGCAACGACGCTGGTTCCGCTCCTTGCCGACCGCGCGCTCATCGCCGAGATGGCTGCGGCTAGTGCGAGCGTCGGCGTGCTCGACGGCGCCGACCGCTTCGCCGACCTCGTCATTCGTGCAATAGGGCGCGGGTAATATCGGTCGGGTGATTAAGCCCGACATGTCCCTGGTGGTTCCCGACGAACTCGGAAGAGTCCACTTCGTGGGACTGGGTGGCTCGGGCATGAGCGGAATCGCCCACATGTTCCTCGACCGCGGAATCACCGTCTCGGGTTCCGACCGTGAGGACGGCCCCTACCTGCAGGCTCTGCGCGACCGCGGGGTGACCGCGTACGTCGGACACAACGCCTCCCAGGCGGAGGGCGCCGATACCCTCGTGATCACGACAGCGCTCTGGGCCGACAACCCTGAGTACCTGTACGCGATTGAGCACGGCATCCCCGTGCTCCACCGATCCCAGGCACTCGTCTGGCTGACCCGCAACCAGCGCCTCGTCGCGGTTGCCGGCGCACACGGCAAGACGACATCGACAGGGATGCTCGTGACCGGACTTCGCGGCCTCGAGCAGAGCCCGAGCTTCGTCAACGGCGGTGTCATCAGCTCGATCGGAAAGAGCTACGGCTCGGGCGACGGTGAACTCTTCGTCATCGAGGCTGATGAATCCGACGGTTCGTTCCAGCTCTACGACCCCTCGGTCGTGCTCATCACCAACGTCGACCCGGCCCACCTCGACCACTACGGGAGCGACGAGAAGTTCATCGACGCCTTCGTGACCTTCGCGCAGGGTGCTCGCGAGTTCGTCGTCGCCTCGAGTGACGACGAGCAGACCCAGCGGGTGCTCTCGCGCCTCGTCGACAAGCGAGTCATCACCTTCGGTGAGGCGGACTCGGCCACCGTCAGGCTCCACGGCGTCGCGACGGCCGGGCCCGTCTCGTTCCTCCTGAGCTACGACGGGCGGGACTACCCCGTCGCACTCAACGTTCCGGGCCACCACAATGCGCTCAACGCCGCCGGGGTGTTCGCAACCCTCGTCGGGCTCGGGTTCGACCCCGCGGCATCCATCACGGCGCTTGAAGCGTTCGGCGGCACCAAGCGTCGGTTCGAACTCAAGGGCGTTGCTGGCGGCGTGAGCGTCTACGACGACTACGCGCACGAACCCGCCGAGGTCGCTGCTGCGCTTCTCGCGGCTCGATCGGTGGTCGGCGAGGGTCGTCTCATCGCCGTGCACCAGCCGCACCTGTACAGCCGCACTCAGTTGCGCTCACCCGAGTTCGCCGCGCTCTACGAGAGGTACGCCGACTTCACCATCGTGCTCGACGTCGATGGCGCTCGTGAGGACCCGGTCGAGGGCGTCACGGGCAAGCTCGTCTGGGACAACTTCACTGACAAGTCGCTCGTGGCCTACCGGCCGGACTGGGCGGATGCAACGGCAGAGGTCGCTCGCCAGGCACGCCCCGGCGACATCGTGATGACCCTGAGCTGCGGCAGCGTGTACAGGATCATTCCCCAGGTGCTCGAAGCATTGCAGGAGTCGGGCGAATAGCACCGGGTGTGTCGAGCCGGGCTCTGCCACGGGTCGACATAGAGTGTGACGAAGTATGGTCGCCACGAGGAGTTTGCAGTGAAACGACCCGAGGGCTTCGACCCGCAAGCAAGGCGCCCAGCTCCCGCGACTCCGGCACCGCGAGTGCCGAAGCCGCAGCGGCCTGCTCCAGAGCGTGACTCAGCGCAGCAGCGCCCGGTGACGCCGCGTCCTACGACGCCGCGTCCAGTAGCGCCGCGCACATCGACGGGGCGCCCTTCGACGCCGCGCCCGTCGACCCTTCCCCCTTCGACGCCGCGCCCCGAGAGGCCCGCGAAGCTACCCGCGGAGCCTCAGGTCGACGTTCGCTCAGCGGCTCGCGAGCTGCGCAAGGCCGAACGAGCCCGCAAGCGCTTTGAGCGCGGTGAGGTCAAGCGATTCACGCGACGCACGCGAGAGCGCCGTGCCGTAGTCACATCGGCACTCATAGTCGTCGGCGTGCTCGCTGTGCTCCTCGGGATTGCGGTCTTCTCACCTCTCCTGTCGTTGCGCGAGATCACGGTCGACGGCACGAGTCGCGTCGATAAGGCCGACGTTCTTGAGGCCGTCGACGGCCAGCTCGGCACGCCGCTCGCCCTCATCGACCTGGCCCGCATCGAGGACGAGCTCTCGGCGTTTCCGCTCATCCGGAGTTTCGTGACCGAGACCGTGCCGCCGAACACGCTCGTCATCCACATCGTCGAGCGCCAACCGGTCGGCGTCATTGCGACAGCTACCGGGTTCCAGCTCATCGATCCGGCCGGTGTCGTCGTGCAGACGGCGGCAACGCGGCCCGACGACGTTCCGCTCATCGAGGTGGCCGGAGAGGCGAAGACGGGGGATGCCGCGTTCGAGTCGACTGCCGAGGTTCTCCTCGCCCTGCCGAATGACCTCCTGGCGCGCGTCGACACGATCACCGCCTCAACCAAGGACGATGTGTCGTTCGAGCTGCGTGGCGCGAAACAGCGCATCGTCTGGGGGAGTGTCGACGAGTCGGCGAAGAAGGCGCGGGTGCTCGAGGTGTTCCTGAGCACGAACAAGACCAAGGCGTTCAAGGAGTACGACGTCTCGTCGCCCGACGCGGTGGTTGTGTCGCGCTAGTTTCCGACACGCGGGTGCTGCTGCGGAGCGAGGCGCCGCCACCGACCTACCCTCAGAGCAGGAAATGCATACTGAGCATAACATTCTACCTCAAGTAGAGGTTGAAAGTTGCCAGCGGAGGCCGGAAACGTGACATCGAACCAGAACTACCTCGCCGTGATCAAGGTCGTCGGCATCGGCGGCGGCGGCGTCAACGCGGTCAACCGCATGATCGAGCTCGGCCTTCGCGGCGTCGAATTCATCGCCATCAACACTGACGCACAAGCGCTCCTCATGAGCGACGCCGACGTCAAGCTCGACGTCGGACGTGAACTGACCCGTGGACTCGGCGCTGGAGCCGACCCCGAGGTCGGACGCCGCGCGGCCGAAGACCACGCTGAAGAGATCGAAGAAGCACTCGCGGGTGCCGACATGGTCTTCGTCACAGCGGGTGAGGGTGGCGGCACCGGAACGGGTGGAGCCCCCGTCGTCGCACGCATTGCAAAGTCGATCGGCGCGCTCACCATCGGTGTTGTCACGAAGCCCTTCGGTTTCGAGGGCAAGCGCCGCTCGAGCCAGGCCGACATCGGAGTCTCGAACCTCAAGAACGAGGTGGACACTCTCATCGTTGTACCCAACGACCGCCTGCTCGAGATCAGCGATCGCGGCATCAGCATGCTCGAGGCATTCGCGACCGCCGACCAGGTTCTCCTCGCCGGTGTGCAGGGAATCACCGATCTCATCACCACTCCCGGCCTCATCAACCTCGACTTCGCAGACGTCAAGTCGGTCATGCAGGGTGCGGGATCCGCGCTCATGGGCATCGGCTCAGCGAGGGGAGCGGACCGCGCCATCAAGGCTGCGGAGCTCGCCGTCGCGAGCCCGCTGCTCGAAGCATCGATCGACGGTGCGCACGGCGTGCTGCTGAGCGTGCAGGGCGGATCGAACCTCGGCATCTTCGAGATCAACGATGCAGCCCGACTCGTGCAGGAGGCCGTGCACCCCGAGGCCAACATCATCTTCGGTGCGGTTATCGACGACACCCTCGGCGACGAGGTCCGTGTCACGGTCATCGCCGCCGGCTTCGACGGCGGAGAGCCGCAGCAAAAGCCCATCGACACGCGTCGCAGCAACTTCGTCGACGCTGGCGTGGGTGCCGGAGCCGGCGCTGCGGCGGTCGCGCCCCAATCCGAGTCCGCAGAGGCGCCAGCATGGTCAGCACAGGTCGAGCCCCCGGCCACGGCACCCATCGATCGCACGTTCGATGACGACGACTCCGACGACCTGGACATCCCCGACTTCCTCAAGTGAGTTCGCTCGCCGAGCGCCTCGCATCCGTCACCGAACAGGTGGCGGATGCAGCTCGGTTCGCCGATCGCGACCCGACAGAGCTCACGACGATCGTCGTCACGAAGTTCCACCCGGCATCCCTCGTGCGCGAGCTCGCCGCTCACGGTGTGACGGATTTCGGTGAGAGTCGCCACCAGGATGCAGCACCCAAGGCCGCGGAGCTGTCCGACCTCGCGATCGACTGGCACTTCATCGGCCAGTTGCAGAGCAAGAAGGCCAGGCAGGTGGCCGAGTATGTCTCCACCGTGCATTCGCTCGACCGTGGTTCGCTCGTCACCGCGCTCGACGGCCACTCGCTCGGAGTCTTCATCCAGATCAACCTGACCGATGATGCGAGCCGAGGCGGAGTTCAGCCCGCCGATCTCGCGGCCCTCGCCGATGACGTGCTTGCGACATCCACTCTGCGCCTTCTCGGGCTCATGGCCGTCGCACCGCTGGGAGAAGAACCCCGTGCCGCTTTCGCTCGTGTGCGCGAGCTCTCCGGTGTGCTGCAGGAGCGCGCGCCGGATGCCACGGCACTCTCGATGGGCATGTCGGGGGACTTTCGCGAGGCAGTACTCGAAGGTGCGACACACCTTCGCATCGGCACGGCAATCACAGGAAACCGACCGACTCACCCTTAATCTCGAAATAGCACGCCAGACACTCGGAGGAACACAATGGCAAACCCGCTACGCAAGACCATGGTTTACCTTGGCCTGGCCGACGAAGAGTACGAATACGACGCAGCTGCACAGCAGCCGAGCGCACCCGCAGCCCCCGTCGCACACGCGACGCCCGCTACGGCGAACCGCGCTCCCGTGACCCCGCTCCGCCGCCCCGTGGCGACGCGCCAGCCGGCACCTGCCGCTACCGAGATGAACGAGATCCTCACCGTGCACCCGCGCGCCTACAAGGACGCTCAGGTCATCGCGGAGAACTTCCGCGAGGGAATCCCGGTCATCATCAACCTGTCGCAGATGACCGAGCCAGAGGCTCGTCGTCTCGTCGACTTCGCGAGTGGACTGTCGCAGGGACTCTACGGTCGCATTGAGCGCGTCACGAGCAAGGTCTTCCTGCTCTCGCCCGCCCACGTTGCTGTCAGCGGAGACCAGGCCGACGTCGACCCCGACGTCGACGCTTCGTTCTTCGCCCAGCAGTAACCGCGAGGGCCTGACGCGTGGCGCTCTTCGCGCTGCTCATTTATTTCGCGCTCACGATCTTCATCGTCCTGATGTGGATCCGACTGGCGCTCGACTTGGTGGCCACATACTCGCGCACCTGGCGCCCACGGGGGTTCCTCCTCGTGGTCGCTGAGTTCGTGTTCTCGGTCACTGACCCACCAGTCAAATTCGTGCGGCGCTTCATCAAGCCGGTGCGCTTCGGTGGCATTTCGATCGATTTCTCCTGGACGATCGTGGTACTTGTTGCGATCATCCTGAGTTCCATCGTCTCGAGATTCATCATTTAGCTCTACCGATGTACTCTGGTTCTCTAGCTCGAAGCCACAGCTCGGTGGCGGGGAGGCGTGCGACCGTTGATCCGGTTGCACGCTACGAAACGGTTTCAAGAAAGTTTTAGAGGTGATGGCAATGGCTTTGACTCCTGAAGATGTAGTCAACAAGCGGTTCCAACCGACCAAATTCCGTGAGGGATACGACCAGGACGAGGTCGATGACTTCCTCGACGAGGTTGTCGTTGAGCTCCGTCGCCTCAACCAGGAGAACGAGGAGCTGCGCCAGCGCCTCGTCGCGAGCGACTCGCGCATCAACGAGCTCCAGCGTGCAGCACAGCAGGCTCCGCAGGCGGCTCCCGCGTTCCAGCAGGCTCCTCCGCCCGAACAGTACGCCGCTCCGGCTCCCGCAGCAGCTCCTGCTCCCGCAGCCGCGCCGTTCGCGGGAGACCCGAACGCAGACCCCAACAACACGAACAACCTCCTGCAGCTCGCACGTCGACTGCACGAGGAGCACGTGCGCGAGGGTGTCGAGAAGCGCGACGCCCTTATCGCTGAGGGCCAGGCCGCTGCGGCCCGAGTCGTTCAGGAGGCTCGCGAGTCCCAGCAGGGTGCGCTCAACGCACTCGACCAGGAGCGCCAGCAGCTCGAGCAGCGCGTCGAAGAACTCCGCAACTTCGAGCGGGACTACCGCCAGAAGCTCAAGGGCTACATCGAGGGCCAGCTCCGCGAGCTCGACACGAGCGGTGGTCTCGTAGGCGCACCCGCCGGAGCCCCGGCACCGTCGTACGCGGCACCTGCCCAGCAGCCCGCGCCCGCAGCGCCGAACTACCAGGGCTTTGCCGGAGCCAACTGACACCGTAACGACGGCCGGTAAGCCGAGAGTTCGCATCGCAACTCTCGTCGTGCTGGCCGTCGTTGCTGTGTGCGTGTACTCCGCTGACCGGATCAGCAAGTTCTTTGTCGTCCGCGACCTGCCCCAGGGTGTACCGGTCGACGTGATCGGCGAGGTCCTCCGCTTCACCTATGTGCTCAACCCTGGTGCAGCCTTCTCGATCGGCAGCGGATCGACCTGGATCTTCGCGATTCTCGCCTCGGCCGTCGTTGTCTTCATCGTCTTCTTCGCGCGCCGAATCCGCTCGGTCGCGTGGGCGATCTTCGTGGGACTCCTTCTCGGCGGCACGCTCGGCAACCTCACCGATCGGCTCTTCAACGAGCCGGGTTTCGCTGTCGGGCACGTGATCGATTTCATTCAGGTGTGGATGTTTCCCGCGATCTTCAACGTCGCTGACATCGGTATCGTCTCAGCGATGGGTCTTTTCATCATCCTGACGATCCGGGGCATCGGTCTGGATGGCGTGCGCGTAGTGCGCTCCAAGGATGCCGTCGAGCCGGCTCCGACGGAGACACCCTGACCATGGAATCCCGCAGCCTCCCGGTTCCCGACGGTCTCGTGGGTGAACGTGTCGACGCCGGCATCGCCAAGCTCCTCGGTTTCTCTCGCACTTTCGCCGCTGAGGTGGCAGAGGGCGGGGGAGTGACCGCAGACGGCGTAGTTCTTGGCAAGAGCGACCGGCTCTCCGCGGGAGCGTGGCTCGAGGTGAGCTGGGAGTCCAAGCAGCCCCCTGCCGTCGTCCCTGAGATCGTCACCGACCTGGGCATCGTGTACGACGACGACGATCTTGTGGTCATCGACAAGCCGGTGGGCGTTGCGGCTCATCCATCGATCGGCTGGGAGGGGCCAACGGTTCTCGGTGCCCTCGCAGGCGCTGGCTATCGCATCTCGACCTCGGGCGCCGCCGAGCGCGCGGGAATCGTGCACCGCCTCGACGTCGGCACGAGCGGCCTCATGGTCGTTGCCAAGTCGGAGCGTGCCTACACGGAACTCAAGCGCCAGTTTCACGACCGCGAGGTGGAGAAGATCTACCACGCTGTCGTGCAGGGTCACCCTGACCCGCTCGCCGGAACCATCGACGCGCCCATTGGGCGTCACCCTGGCAGCTCTTGGAAGTTCGCGATCACGGCGGACGGCAAGCCGAGCGTTACCCACTACGAAACGCTCGAGGCCTTTCCCTATGCCTCGCTCCTCGAAGTCCACCTCGAGACGGGCCGCACCCACCAGATCCGCGTGCACATGGCCGCACAGCGTCACCCGTGCGTCGGAGACGCCATGTACGGCGCTGACCCGACGGTCAGCGCCCGACTCGGTCTCAGTCGACAGTGGCTGCACGCCAAGAAGCTCGGTCTGACCCACCCGTCGAGCGGGCAATGGGTCGAATTTGAGAGTGACTATCCGCAAGATCTGCAGGCCGCTCTCAGCATTTTGCAGGCAGCCTAAGCCTTTCGCGAGAAATTTCTCTTCATTCCTAGACCGGTCTGTCCACTCGCCCCTATAGTGTGATCATGGCGTGATCGAAGCTTGGTTTCGATCGCTGTGGGGGATGCGCCGCGAGTGTTATTGGGGGTGCATCGTGGAACATCGCGCAGCGATTGACGAGGGAAATCCGGTCGGTCGGTAGAAACTCGCGGCCTCGCCGTCGAGCTTCCCCTTCGGCGGGGCCGTGTCATCCGCGTGGCTGGCTGCAGGGCATCGGTGGGGCAAGTTAGGCTGTCTTTCTACCCCTCATTAGCGGAGAAGCAGTGCCCCCCAGCAACGATTCCTTCGTGCATCTGCACGTGCATTCCGAGTACTCGATGCTCGACGGTGCAGCGCGCGTCGGCCCGCTCATGGAGGCCGCGGCCAAAGAGGGCATGCCAGCGATCGCGGTCACTGACCACGGCAATATGTTCGGTGCGTACGACTTCTGGAAGCAGGCGACAGCCAACGGAATCAAGCCGATCATCGGCACTGAGGCCTACATCACGCCGGGCACAGCGCGCCAGGACCGCACGCGCGTGCGCTGGGGTGGCCAGCACCAGGTGCAGGACGACGTGGGTGGCTCCGGTTCGTACACCCACATGACGCTCCTCTCGGAGAACAACGAGGGGATGCACAACCTCTTCCGGCTCTCTTCGCTCGCGTCGATCGAGGGCTACTACTTCAAGCCGCGCATGGACCGTGAGTTGCTGAGCCAGTACTCCACGGGCATCATCGCGACCACCGGTTGCGTGGGTGGCGAAGTGCAGACGCGCCTGCGGCTCGGGCAGTACGAAGAAGCGCGCCAGGCTGCATCCGACTACCAGGACATCTTCGGCAAGGGCAACTTCTTCGCCGAGATCATGGACCACGGCATCGACATCGAACGCCGCACCATGAACGACCTCCTGCGTCTCGCCAAGGAGCTCGATCTCCCACTCGTCGCCACCAACGACCTCCACTACACGCACGCACACGACGCGACCGCGCACGCTGCACTCCTGTGCGTGCAGTCGGCATCGACCCTCGACGATCCCAATCGCTTCAAGTTCGATTCCGACGAGTTCTACCTCAAGTCGGCCGCGCAGATGCGTCACCTCTTCCGCGATCACCCCGAGGCGTGCGACAACACTCTGCTCATCGCTGAGCGCGTCGACGTGAGCTTCGAGCATCGTGATCTCATGCCGCGCTTCCCGGTGCCCGAGGGCGAGACCGAGGCGAGCTGGTTCGAGAAGGAGGTCGCCTCTGGCATGATGCGACGCTTCAACAATGCGCCGAGTGAAGCGCATCTCGCGCAGGCAAAGTACGAGGTGGATGTCATCAAGCAGATGGGATTCCCCGGGTACTTCCTCGTCGTTGCCGACTTCATCTCGTGGGCGAAGAGCCAAGGCATCCGTGTCGGTCCGGGTCGTGGCTCCGCCGCAGGATCCATGGCCTCGTACGCCATGGGGATCACCGAGCTCGACCCCATCCACCACGGTCTCATCTTCGAGCGCTTCCTCAACCCTGAGCGCGTCTCGATGCCCGACGTCGACGTCGACTTCGACGACCGTCGCCGCCCCGAGGTCATTCGCTACGTGACCGACAAGTACGGCGACGATCGCGTCGCACAGATCGTCACCTACGGCACCATCAAGGCGAAGCAGGCTCTCAAAGACAGCTCGCGCGTGCTGGGCATGCCGTATTCGGTGGGGGAGAAGCTCACCAAGGCGATGCCGCCGGCCATCATGGGCAAGGACATCGCTCTCGGCGACGTGCGCAACAAAGACGCGGAGCGCTACAAGGAGGCTGCGGACATCCGCGGCATCATCGAGACCGACGCCGAAGCGGCCAAGGTCTTCGAGACGGCTCTCGGCATCGAGAACCTCAAACGTCAGTGGGGCGTGCACGCGGCCGGTGTCATCCTCTCGGCCGAACCACTGCTCGACGTACTGCCGATCATGAAGCGCGAAGACGATGGCGCGATCATCACGCAGTTCGACCAGCCGCCGCTCGAGTCGCTCGGGCTCATCAAGATGGACTTCCTGGGGCTCCGTAACCTCACGATCATCGAAGATGCGCTGCGCATGATCGAGAAGAACACCGGCTCGAAGCTCGTCATCGAAGATCTCGACCTCGACGCTGACCAGAAGACCTACGACCTGCTCGCGCGCGGCGACACTCTAGGGGTGTTCCAGCTGGATGGCGGGCCGATGCGCTCCCTCCTCAAGCAGCTCAAGCCCACGAGCTTCGAAGACATCTCGGCAGTCATCGCGCTCTACCGACCGGGCCCCATGGGCATGAACTCGCACACCAACTACGCACTGCGTAAGAACGGTCTGCAGGAGATCGTGCCGATCCACCCCGAGCTCGCCGAGCCGCTCGAGGAGAGCCTCGGTATCACCCACGGCCTCATCGTCTACCAGGAACAGGTGATGTTCGTCGCGCAGAAGGTCGCGGGATTCTCCCTCGGCCAGGCCGACGTTCTGCGCCGCGCGATGGGAAAGAAGAAGAAGAGCGAGCTCGACAAGCAGTTCGCCGACTTCGAAGCCGGCATGCTCGGCAACGGGTACAGTGCGGCCGCGGTCAAGGTGTTGTGGGACACCCTCATGCCCTTCGCCGACTACGCGTTCAACAAGGCGCACAGTGCCGGCTACGGCGTGCTCAGTTACTGGACCGCCTACCTCAAGGCCAACTACCCCGCCGAGTACATGGCCGCGCTCCTCACGAGCGTCGGTGACTCGAAAGACAAGCTCGGCATGTACCTCAACGAGTGCCGACGCATGGGCATCAAGGTCCTCGCTCCCGACGTCAACGAATCGTTCGTGGATTTCACGGCAGTCCCCGCCGCAGAGGGTGCAACAGTCGGCGACATCCGCTTCGGCCTGGGAGCGGTGCGCAACGTCGGCGCCAACGTCGTGGAGGGAATCCGCCTCGCTCGCGAGGAGAAGGGTCGCTTCGACTCGTTCCACGACTTCCTGAGCAAGGTCCCGCTGCAGGTCACGAACAAGCGCACCGTCGAATCCCTGATCAAGGCGGGCGCCTTCGACTCCTCAGGCTCGACGCGTCGCGGTCTCCTCGAGATCCACGAAGACGCCGTCGACGGCGCGGTGAGCCGCAAGCGCAACGAGGCCAACGGGCAGGTTGGGTTCGACTTCGACAGCCTGTGGGACGAGCCGCAGCCCGAGCACAACGTTCCCGATCGACCGGAGTGGGCGAAGCGCGACAAGCTCGCCTTCGAGCGCGAGATGCTCGGCCTGTACGTGTCCGACCACCCGCTTGCCGGCCTCGAGATCCAGCTGGCCAAGCTCGCGGATGCCTCGATCGTCGAGGTGCTCGACGGCAACGTCGCGGGCGATGGCGAGCACGTCACTGTCGCTGGACTTGTCACGAGCGTGCAGCACCGCGTCGCCCGCAACTCGGGCAATCAGTACGGCATCGTCACGATCGAGGACTTCGGCGCGGAGATCAGTGTCATGTTCCTCGGCAAGACCTACCAGGAGTTCGCTCCCGCCCTCGTCAACGACTCGATCGTCGTCGTACGCGGGCGCGTGAGCCTGCGGGATGACGGCATGAACCTGCACGCGTCGAGCCTCAACGTGCCCGACCTCGGGCAGAGCCTGGGCGCTGGTCCGCTCGTCATCACCCTGCAGGAGCAGCGTGCGACGACCGACGTCGTGCAAGGACTCAACGACGTGCTCATCCGCCATTCCGGTGACAACGAGGTGCGTCTCAAGCTCGTACGCGGAGACACGGCGCGCATCTTCGAGGTGCCGTTCCCGGTGAAGGTCTCCGCGGACCTCTACGGCGAGCTCAAGAGCCTCCTCGGGCCGGGCTGCCTGGGTTGACGCTGGGTGAGTAGGCCCGTCAGGGCCGCATCGATACCGGTCACGCGAGGGTTTCGATACGCTCGCTGGCGCTCGCTACTTATCCTGCGTGATGCCGAAAGCGCGCTCAACTGGGGTCTCGCGGTGGGTGATCGTTCCCGTCTGCTCTCGTCCGCAGGGGAGGACCAAAAGGGCTAACGGTTGCTCCGGAGGAGCAATTCCGCGTGATCGGCGGATTTCTCCTCCGCTGCGTCACGTAGTGCACGTTCGATCTCGGCTTCGATGCTCTGGCGGGCCTACTCGATCACCGCGAGCCAGCTAGAGCGCCGAGGGCCTCTGGTAGGCGCGCTCGTGGTAGAGCAGGGCCTCGTCTTCAGGTCCGAGCTCGCCGATCTCGATCTGGACCACGACGACAGCATTGTTGGCTACCGGGTGAACTTCGAGCACGGAACCGAGCATCCACGAGGTGACGCCCTCGAGGATCGGTACGTCGTAGGGGCCGGGCACCCAGTGTTCTCCGTCGAAGCGCACGGAGTTGTCAGCGGCGAGCTTCTGCGCGAGGTGCTGCGTGCGCGGGCCGAGCGTGTGGATCGCCACCTTGTTGCCGACCGTCATCGCTGGCCACGCACTCGACACCTGCGCCATGTTGAAGGTCACGAGCGGGGGAACAGCCGCGAGTGACGCGAGGGATGTGGCGGTGAATCCGACCGGGCGTCCGTCGGGCGCGAGCGAGGTGACAGCGGCGACGCCTGCGGCGTGACGTCGGAAGGCCTGCTTGAAAGCCTCGGTCTGGGGAGAAGGTGTGTCATCCATACGGTCGTATCAAGACTACGCGCGCGTGCGATATTCCCTCGGACTCGCCAACTACCATTGACAACGATGATCCAGACCATTGACCTTCGCGACGTGTTGCTCAACCGGGCGGACCTCTCGGGCATAGTCCCGCGCGCCCACACGGATGTTTCCTCGGCCTCCGAGATCGCCTTGAGCCTCATCGCCGACGTGCGCGAACGCGGCGAGATTGCGCTGCTCGAGCAGGCAGAGCGCCTCGACGGTGTGCGTCCCGAACGCATCCGCATCCACGCCGACCAGATCTCCAAGGCTGTGCACCGCCTCGATCCCGCAGTGCGTGATGCACTCGAGGGTGCGATCGAGCGAGTCACCCTCGCGTCGAAGTCCCAGCTCCCGCAGGCTACGGTCACCGAGCTCGGGCCGGGCGCCACGGTCATCCAGCGCTGGCAGCCCGTCGCACGCGTCGGGCTCTACGTGCCCGGCGGCAAAGCGGTGTACCCATCGAGTGTCGTCATGAACGTCGTTCCCGCGCAGGTCGCTGGCGTCGCATCCATCGCTCTCGCCTCTCCCGCACAGAAGAACTTCGAGGGCTCGGTGCACCCGACGATTCTCGCGGCCGCAGGGCTCCTCGGCGTCGACGAGGTCTACGCGATGGGCGGAGCGGGCGCGATCGGCGCGCTCGCCTATGGCGTTCCGTCGATCGACCTCGACCCCGTGCAGGTCATCACCGGCCCGGGCAACGTGTTCGTCGCAGCAGCCAAGCGACTCGTGCGTGGTGTCGCGGGCATCGACTCCGAGGCCGGCCCGACCGAGATCCTCATCATCGCGGATGCCACAGCCAACGCCCGCCTCGTCGCAGCCGACCTCGTGAGCCAGGCCGAGCACGACGAACTCGCAGCGGCGGTTCTCGTGACAGACTCCGAGGACTTCGCCGCAGCCGTGCGTGCAGAGCTCGAGACGCTCGCGCCGGGCGCGCGCCACTCGGGTCGCGTGCTCGAGGCTCTCGCCGGACAGCAGTCGGCAATCGTGCTCGTATCCGACCTCGCCGCTGCCGCAGCGTTCAGCAACGCGTACGGCCCCGAGCACCTCGAGATCCAGACGGCGGAGCCCGGCCTCGTGCTCGACTCGATCGACAGCGCGGGAGCGATCTTCCTCGGGGAGAACTCGCCGGTGAGCCTCGGCGACTACCTCGCGGGCTCCAATCACGTGCTGCCGACTGGCGGCCAGTCGCGGTTTTCGAGCGGACTGGGCGCTTACACGTTCTTGCGCCCCCAGCAGGTCATCAACTACGACCGGGCAGCCCTGCAGGAGGTGGAGGCGCGCATCGTCGCTCTCTCGAGTGCTGAGGACCTCCCCGCGCACGGAGCAGCCGTCACGGCACGCTTTCAGCCGTAGGAGTACGCTGGAGGTACCATGTTCTGCCCCTTCTGCCGTTACCCTGACAGCCGCGTCATCGACTCCCGCACGAGCGATGACGGCCTGTCGATCCGTCGCCGCAGGCAGTGCCCGGAGTGCGGTCGCCGCTTCTCAACGACAGAGACAGCGTCACTCTCGGTGATCAAGCGCAACGGTGTTGTCGAGCCGTTCAGCCGCGAGAAGATCGTGAGCGGTGTGCGCAAGGCTTGCCAGGGCCGTCCGGTCACCGACACAGATCTCGCGGTTCTCGCACAGAAGGTCGAGGAGGCCATTCGTGCAACCGGCGCAGCCCAGATCGAGGCCAACGACATCGGGCTGAGCATCCTCCCACCGCTCCGAGAGCTCGACGAGGTCGCATACCTTCGCTTCGCGAGCGTCTACCAGGGCTTCAACTCGCTCGAAGATTTCGAAGACGCCATCACTCTTCTGCGCGTCGACCACGACGCTCCTTCACCCTCCACTGAGAACGTCTGAGCTCGGGATGTACCCGCTCCTGTTCTCCGTCGTGCTCTCGCGCCTCGATCCTGAGCGCGCGCACCACCTGGCGTTCTCCGTCATCCGCGTGCTTCCGGGATTCGTGCGGTCGCTGACCCGTCCAGACCCGAGGCTCTCGGTCCGCACTCTCGGCCTTGACTTCGACTCGCCGTTCGGGGTTGCCGCAGGTTTCGACAAGGAGGGTGCTGCCATCCGCGGCCTCGGTCTTCTCGGCTTCAGCCACGTCGAGGTCGGAACGATCACCGCGCACGCGCAGCCGGGCAACCCCAAGCCACGCCTGTTCCGTCTCGTGGCCGATCGCGCGGTCATCAACCGCATGGGCTTCAACAACGAGGGTGCCGCAGCTGCCGCGCCCCGTATTGCGGCCGCGGCATCCCGGTCGAAGCGACCCGTCATCGGCGTCAACATCGGCAAGTCACGCATCGTCGAGGTGGATGACGCGATCGACGACTATCTCGAGAGCACCCGCGTGCTGGCTCCGCACGCTGACTATCTCGCGGTGAACGTGAGCTCACCGAACACACCCGGACTCCGTGGACTCCAGGAGCTCGACAAGCTCGCTCCGCTGCTTCAGGCAGTACAGGGTGCGGCCGGGGGAGTGCCCGTGCTCGTGAAGATCGCTCCCGACCTCGCCGACGACGAAGTGCGTCGCATCACTGAGCTCGCCCTCGAGATTGGCCTCGCCGGCATCATCGCAACCAACACGACGCTCTCGCGCGAGAATCTCCGCACTGACGTGGACATCATCGAGGCGGCAGGCGCGGGCGGGCTCTCGGGTGCGCCACTCGCCGCGCGATCTCTCGAGTTGCTCAAGCTCATCCGCTCGCTTGTACCGGCGGACTTCTGCGTCGTCTCGGTCGGCGGAGTGGACACAGCTGCTGACGTGCGGGCTCGACTGGACGCCGGGGCAACCCTCGTGCAGGGCTACACAGCGTTCCTGTACCGCGGTCCGTTCTGGGCTCGCCAGGTGAACCGCGGCCTAGCGCGACTGCTCTAGCTGGGCCACTCGCGACGCTTGACCTGCGGCTTCGGCAGGCGCATCTGGCGCAACTGCAGGGCGCGCACGCCCGCGTACCAGCGAACGCCGCTCTCGACCTTGGTCTCACCGAACTTGGCGCCGAGCTTCTTTTTGACCGAGCGGCCGAGCAGGAGCACGTCGATGACGGCGATGATGAGGAAGGCCCAGAGAAGCCCGATGGTCACGAGTTGCATGACGGGGATATCGATGAGCGAGAGCAGGATCACGACGACGAGCACGGGGAGCATGAACTCGCCGATGCTCGTGCGGGCATCCACGTAGTCGCGCACCCAGCGCTTCTGTGCGCCCTTGTCGCGAATCGGCATGTACTTCTCGACACCGTTCGCGTAGCCGATGCGCTGCTTGTCCCGCTCGAGCTGCATCGAGGCGCGGGATTCCTTGCGCGCGACCGAACGGTCGGCGGAGACGAGGGGGCGCTTGCGCGCTTCGACGACCTCGTTGCGCTTGGGCGTCGGGCGTCCCTTTTTGTTCGACACGGAGTCCTGGTTGAGGTCTCCGGACGTGTCGGGGTTGAGCTCGTAGCCGGCTTCGCCGTCGGCGGGGGTCTTGGGCACGTGATTTCCTTGCGCTTGGGGTCGACTTAAGATTACCTGCATGACAACTTCTGAGCCGCACCCCTCTTTCGACGCTCTCCGGGAGGCAGTCCAGCTCGGGCTCCCGTCGACGGTTGCTGATCTTTCGGACCTCGTGCGCATCCCGTCCGTCTCCTGGGACGGCTTCGATCCGGCCCACGTTCGCGCGAGCGCTGAGGCGGTCAAGGCACTCGTCGAGGGCCTCGGAGTCTTCGACACAGTGCAGGTCTCCCAGGCGCAGTTGGCCGATAACTCCGGCCTCGGGCAGCCCGCTGTTCTCGCAACGCGCGCCGCGCGAAACGGCAAGCCGACCATCCTGCTCTACGCGCACCACGACGTGCAGCCTCCCGGCGACGATGAGAAGTGGGACTCGCTCCCGTTCGAGCCGACGGTGCGGGGCGATCGCCTCTACGGCCGGGGAGCGGCGGATGACAAGGCGGGCGTCATGGCCCACATCGGTGCCATCCGTGCGCTCATCGAGGTTGCGGGCACCGACTTCGATCTCGGACTCGCCGTCTTCATCGAGGGCGAGGAGGAGTTCGGCTCCCGCTCGTTCAAGAACTTCCTCGTGCAGCACAAGGACGAGCTGCGCGCCGACGTCATCGTCGTCGCGGACTCCGATAACTGGAACACCGAGACCCCGGCCCTCACTGTCGGACTCAGGGGCAACGTGACTTTCAAGCTCAAGGTCGACACGCTCGCGCACGCGTCGCACTCCGGAATGTTCGGGGGAGCGGTTCCCGATGCGATGCTCGCCATGATCAGTCTCCTCGCGAGCTTCCACGACGCGGCCGGCGCCGTCGCCGTCGAAGGGCTCACCTCGTACGACGGCGACACGCCCGAGTACGACGAAGAGCAGTTGCGGGAAGAAGCAGGTTTGCTCGAGGGCGTTAAGAGCGTCGGACGCGGAGCCATTCTCAGTCGGATCTGGTCACAGCCGGCGATCACCATCACCGGAATCGATGCGCCTACCGTCATCAATGCGTCGAACACCCTGACCCCGAGCGTCACGATCAAGGTGAGCGCACGCATCGCTCCCGGACAGACCGCGCAATCGGCCTACGAGGCTCTCGAGGCACACGTACACGCGCACGCTCCCTTCGGGGCGCACGTCGAGATCAGCGACGTCGACCGCGGCAACCCGTTCCTCGTCGACACGACCGGTTGGGCGGCGACCGATGCGAAGAACGCCATGGAGGAGGCGTGGGGCGTTGCACCCGTCGAGATGGGGGTCGGTGGATCCATCCCGTTCATCGCTGATCTCGTCGAGCTGTTCGAAAACGCGCAGATTCTCGTGACCGGCGTCGAAGACCCGGATTCACGCGCGCACAGCCCGAATGAGTCACTGCACCTCGGGGTTTTCCAACGCGCAGTACTCACCGAAGCGCTCTTGCTGGCAAAGCTCAACGACCGCGCGTAGGATTAACACATGACTGACACACTCACACCCGAAATCTCGACGGCAGCCCACGGCGTTGGCCTCACTGACACTGCCGCTGAAAAGGTGCGCAGTCTCCTCATGCAGGAGGGTCGCGACGATCTGCGCTTGCGCGTCGCAGTGCAGCCCGGCGGATGCTCCGGACTTATCTACCAGCTTTACTTCGATGAGCGCATGCTCGACGGCGATGCGAGTGTCGAGTTCGGCGATGGCGTCGAGGTAGTTGTCGACAAGATGAGCGTTCCCTACCTGGACGGCGCGAAGATCGACTTCGAAGACACCATCCAGAAGCAGGGATTCACGATCGACAACCCCAACGCGGCGGGCAGCTGCGCGTGTGGGGATTCGTTCCACTAAAGCAGCACGATTTCTCCTGAAAAACAGGGAGACACGATCGCAGAGGCGCCGACCGGGAGGTTGGCGCCTCTTTCGTCGTTATAGACTGACGAGGTAATTATCTAACGTCTCCGAGAGGTTCCAGGTGCGCTCGAAAAGCCTTACACGGTGGGCTGCCATCCCGTTAGCACTGGGTGTCTCCGTGGTACTCGCTGGTTGCACGCAGTCGCAGTTGCAGGGTTTCCTGCCCGGCGGCGACGACGTCACCAACCAGACCGGCCGTGTCATCGGCCTGTGGGTCACCTCCTGGATCGTGCTCCTCATCGTCGGTCTCATCACGTGGGGCCTCGTCATCTGGGCGGCGGTCGTCTACCGTCGCCGCAAGGGCCAGACCGGCTTCCCGGTGCAGCTGCGCTACAACATGCCGATCGAGATCTTCTACACGATCGTGCCCCTGATTCTCGTGCTCGGGTTCTTCGCGTTCACCGCGCGTGACCAGGCCGCGATCGAAGCCGACCCGGGCAACCCCGATGTCAAGATTGAGGTCTTCGGCAAGCGCTGGGCGTGGGACTTCAACTACCTCAACGAGGGCGTCTACACCGACGGCATCCAGGCTCAGGAGAACGAGAGCGACGATTCCGTCGACATCGACGAGCTCCCGGTGCTCTACCTGCCCGTCAACAAGAAGGTGCAGATCGACATCGAGTCCCGCGATGTCATCCACTCGTTCTGGATCATCGACTTCCTCTACAAGAAGGACATGATTCCGGGCAAGACCAACCACTGGTACTTCATCCCGACCAAGGAGGGCACGTACGCCGGCAAGTGCGCCGAGCTGTGCGGCGAGTACCACTCGCTCATGCTGTTCCAGGTCAAGGTCGTCTCGCAGGCCGAGTATGACGCTCACATCGCAGAGCTGCGTGACGCCGGCAAGGTCGGTCGACTCGGCGCTGAGTACAACACGAACACCAACCTGCCTGGCACCGGCGCGGTCGTTCGTGAAGAAGAAGGACACGAGGACTAGGTCACGATGACTACCACGATCGCAACCCCTGTCTCGGCGATTCCCGTCACCGAGAACGGCGCAACGACTGACCGCGTCAAGCGCACCGGCAACGTCTTGGTCAACTGGATCACCTCCACCGACCACAAGACCATCGGGTACATGTACCTGATCTCGTCGTTCATTTACTTCTGCGTCGGCGGAATCATGGCGCTCATCATCCGCGCCCAACTGTTCGCACCGGGGCTCGACATCGTCGCGACCAAGGAGCAGTACAACCAGCTCTTCACGATGCACGGCACGATCATGCTGCTCATGTTCGCGACGCCGCTCTTCGCGGGCTTCGCCAACGTGCTCATGCCCCTTCAAATCGGCGCACCGGATGTCGCGTTCCCACGCCTCAACGCATTCGCCTACTGGCTCTACAGCTTCGGTTCGCTCATGGCGGTCGCCGGATTCCTCACCCCACAGGGAGCGGCATCCTTCGGTTGGTTCGCCTACGCACCACTCTCGAGTACGACGTTCTCACCGGGAGTCGGCGGCAACCTCTGGGTCTTCGGCCTCGCACTGAGCGGTTTCGGCACTATCCTCGGTGCCGTCAACTTCATCACCACGATCATCACGATGCGCGCTCCCGGCATGACGATGTTCCGCATGGCTATCTTCACCTGGAACACCCTCGTCACGTCGATCCTCGTGCTCATGGCGTTCCCGGTTCTCGCCGCGGCCCTCTTCGCGCTCGGCGCCGACCGGGTGTTCGGTGCACACATCTACGACCCTGCCAATGGTGGCGTCATCCTGTGGCAGCACCTGTTCTGGTTCTTCGGTCACCCCGAGGTGTACATCATCGCGCTGCCGTTCTTCGGGATCATCTCCGAAGTGCTCCCGGTGTTCAGCCGCAAGCCGATCTTCGGATACCGCACGCTCGTGTACGCAACAATCGCGATCGCGGCTCTGTCGATCACCGTGTGGGCTCACCACATGTACGTCACGGGATCCGTGCTCCTGCCGTTCTTCTCGCTCATGACGATGCTCATCGCCGTGCCCACGGGTGTGAAGATCTTCAACTGGATCGGCACGATGTGGCGTGGGTCAGTGACCTTCGAGACGCCCATGCTGTGGGCCATCGGGTTCCTCATCACGTTCACCTTCGGTGGGCTCACCGGTGTTATCCTCGCCTCGCCGCCGCTCGACTTCCACGTGTCTGACACGTACTTCGTCGTCGCCCACTTCCACTACGTGGTGTTCGGAACCGTCGTCTTCGCGATGTTCTCCGGCTTCTACTTCTGGTGGCCCAAGTGGACCGGCAAGATGCTCAACGAGCGCCTCGGCAAGATCCACTTCTGGCTCCTGTTCATCGGCTTCCACACGACCTTCCTGATCCAGCACTGGATCGGTGTGCAGGGCGGTGTGCGTCGCTACGCCACCTACCTGCCCGAAGACGGCATCACGTGGATGAACCAGCTGTCGACCATTGGCGCTGCCATCCTCGCCTCGAGCATGCTGCCGTTCCTGTTCAACGTGTACATCACGGCGCGCACGGCACCCAAGGTGACGGTTAACGACCCGTGGGGCTTCTCACGGTCGCTCGAGTGGGCCACCTCGTCGCCCCCGCCGCGCCACAACTTCACGTCGATCCCGCGCATCCGCTCGGAGGCTCCTGCCTTCGACCTCAACCACCCGGAGGCCGGCATCCCCGTCGGCATCGGGCCGGCCAAGGATGCTCCCGAGGCTCCCGTGTACGACCTGTCTGACGAGAAGGTGAAGTAACCATGCGCGCCAATTCCAATATCTTCTGGATCCTCGCTGCGTTCCTGCTCCTCGCCGACGGAATCTACATCTTCTGGAACCTCAACGACGCTGCCTTCCTTGCGCAGAACCACGGCTCGATCGACTGGGTCGGCGCGCTCGGCATCGGTCTGAGCGCCGTGCTCTCCGCGTTCATCGCGTTCTACATCGGTCGCTCGTACTCCGCCCAGGGCGGGGAGCTCCCTGAGGACCGCCTCGACGCCAACATCGATGACGGTGAGGCCGAACAGGGCTTCTTCGCCCCGTGGAGCTGGTGGCCGGTCATGCTGGCGGCGAGCGGTGCCCTGGTCTTTCTCGGCATCGCCGTCGGCGTCTGGGTTTCGTTCATCGGTGCGGCAATTCTCGTCATCAGCCTCGTCGGCTGGCAGTACGAGTTCTACCGCGGATACCACGCTCACTAGGCCATGATCGTCCGGCCTGCAACGACCGGTGATGCGGAAGCCGTCTTCGGACTCCTCCGCCAGATCGCTGAGAGCCATGTACCTGACCGACAGGCGTTCGACGAGACGTTCGCGCACGCCGTGAGCGACGATTCGCACGACATCGTGCTGGTAGCCGACGACGAGGGGCTCGTACTCGGCTATGCCTTCACGACCGTCGCGCGCCTCCTGCACACCAACGGGCTCTCGGCCCAGCTACAGGAGCTCGCCGTCGAGGAGAAGTTCCGCGGCGATCGCATCGGAACGTCGCTCGTGAGTGCGACGGAGGCTGCTGCACGGGCCGCCGGCGTGCGACAGATGACGGTGGCCAGCCGCCGCGCCGCGGGCTTCTACGAGGGGCTCGGCTACCTCTCCACGGCCGACTTTCTCAAGCGCTCGTTCGACTAGGGAGGCGCCGTAAGGCGCTACCTGCCTGAGCTCGTGGCGGGCCCATGACGTCGGTGTGCTGGCACGTGCCTTGCGCAGCGCCGCTGCCACCCGCAGAAGTGGGCAACGAGCGGTCGCGAGTGCACCCAGCCGGCTCTGACTTCACGGATGGATGGCCCGGGCTCAGACGTGAGGCGGGCGCGAGCCGCGGCATCCACTCGCCGTGTTGAGGCGGGACTCCATCGACGATGTGCGCTCCCGCCAACAATGTGCGTGCACGTTGACGCACACTGATGACGGGAGCGCACATTGTCGGGCGTCCGCACAGCACGAAGCCCGCCCTGCCTTTCGGCGGAGCGGGCTTCGTGTGCGAGGTGCTTAGTGGTGGTCGTGCTTCGACGCTTCGATCTCGTTCTTGGAGACGGGCACGATGCGGTCTTCGAAGAACCAGCGGGAGAAGCCGGCACGGATGCGCTGGGCCGTCGTGATCTTGCCCTCGGCGTTCGGGCGGATCATGAGCGGCTTGTAGTCCTGGAAGCTCGTGAGGCGCCAGCGCTCGTACTCGTCGAGCTGCTGGTGCACCTCGATGTACTCGCCACCGGGGAGGCGCACGATGCGGCCCGACTCGTAGCCGTGCAGCGCGATTTCGCGGTCCTTCTTCTGGAGGCCGAGGCAGACGCGCTTCGTGACGACGTAGGCGATGATCGTGCCGAACACTAGGAGAGCCTGCAGGGCGTGGATGACCCCCTCGATCGACAGCTTGAAGTGCGTCGCGATGAGGTCGGAGCTCGCAGCGGCCCACAGGACCGCGTAGAACGTGACGCCTGCGGCACCGATCGCCGTGCGCACCGGAGTGTTGCGCGGGCGGTCGAGGATGTGGTGCTCGCGCTTGTCGCCCGTGATCCACGCCTCGAGGAAGGGGTAGAGCGCGACGACCGCGAGGAACAGCACGAGTCCGATGAGCGGGATCATGACGCCGAACGGGATGGTGTAGCCACCGATGACGACATCGAGTCCCGGCGGGAGGAGGCGCAGGGCGCCGTCCGCGAATCCGATGTACCAGTCAGGCTGGGTTCCTGCGGAGACGGGGGAGGGGTCGTACGGTCCGTAGTTCCAGATCGGGTTGATCGTGAAGTTGGCGGCGATCAGGAAGATCACACCGAAGACGATGAAGAAGAATCCACCGGCCTTGGCTGCGAACACCGGCATGACGGGAACACCGACGACGTTGTCGTTGGTCTTTCCGGGGCCAGCGAACTGCGTGTGCTTGTTGATCACGAGCAAGAGCAGGTGGATACCGAGCGCGACGATGAGGATCGCCGGCAGCAGCAGGATGTGCAGCGAGTACAAGCGGCCGACGATGTCGGTACCGGGGAACTCTCCACCGAAGAGGTAGTACGAGATCCAGGTTCCGATGAGCGGAACAGCCTTGAGCATTCCGTCGATGATGCGAAGACCGTTACCCGAGAGCAGGTCGTCGGGGAGGGAGTAGCCCGTGAAGCCCTCGGCCATCGCGAGCACGAAGAGCACAAAACCGATGAGCCAGTTGATCTCGCGCGGCTTGCGGTACGCACCGGTGAAGAAGATGCGCAGCATGTGCAGGCCAATGGATGCAACGAACAGCAACGCTGCCCAGTGGTGCACCTGGCGCATAAGAAGTCCGCCTCGAACGTCGAAGGAGATGTCGAGGCTCGACGCGTACGCGGCCGACATTTCGATGTTTTTGAGCGGAATGTACGAGCCGTCGTAGTGCACTTCGGTCATCGAGGGGTTGAAGAAGAACGTCAGGAACGTTCCCGAGAGCAGGATCGCGATGAAGCTGTAGAGCGCGACCTCTCCGAGCATGAACGACCAGTGGTCGGGGAAGATCTTGCGACCTACCTCTTTGACGAGACCGGAGATGCTCGTGCGCTCGTCGATGTAGTTCGCGGCGGCTGAGGTGAATCGCGCGCCCTTGGTGGACGGGTCAGCGAACGGACCCGTCGCAGTCACTGTGGGTTCGGTGGTGGTGCTCACTTTTCGCGCTCCCAGAAGCTCGGTCCGACGGGTTCGTGGAAGTCGCTCTGTGCGACGAGGTATCCCTCAGCATCGATCTTGATCGGGAGCTGGGGGAGCGGGCGGCTGGCCGGTCCGAAGATCACCTTGGCGTGGTTGGCCACGTCGAACTGCGACTGGTGGCACGGGCACAGGAGGTGGTGCGTCTGCTGCTCGTAGAGCGCAACGGGACATCCAACGTGCGTGCAGATCTTGGAGTAGGCGACGATGCCGTCATACGACCAGTCGGCACGCTCGGGGAGCTCGTTGAGGTCCTCGGGGTGGAGGCGCATGAGGAGAACGGAGGCCTTGGCCTTCTGCTCGAGTCGGTCGTGTTCGTCGTTGAGTCCCTCGGGGATCACGTGGAACGCGGAGCCGAAGGTGACATCCGACGCCTTGATCGGCGTTCCGTCGGGGTCGCGAGCGAGCCGGACTCCCTCTTTCCAGAGAGTCTGGCGGAGGAGTCCGTTGGGCTCCTCGTCGGGTGCGAGGTCACGGAAGAGCACGACAGCGGGAACAACGCTGAGTCCGATGGCAGCGAAAAGGCTGTTGCGGATGAGGGTGCGTCGACCGAAGCCGGACTCCTTGTTGCCGAGCGTGAAGACCTCGACGGCCTTGGCGCGGGTCTCGGGTGTTCCGCGGGTTCCGTGGCGCATCTCGACGATCTCAGCGTCGGACATGAGGGCCTTGGCCCAGTGAACGGCGCCGATACCGATGCCCAGGAGCCCGAGCGCGATCGCGATACCCAGCGAAGCCGTGTTCAGGCGCACCGACGCGAGGTTGCCCTCTTCGATCGGGAACAGGAAGTAGAAGACGACAGCCGCGATGCTGCCGATGATCGACAGGAAGAAGAACCCGGAGACGCGACGCTCAGCGAGCTTCTCCTTCTTCGGGTCGATGTCGGTAACGCGCAGTCGGTGCGGCGGGAAACCAGGGTTCTGAATCGAGTCAGCCTCGGACAGGACTACAGCCGTGCCAGCGGAAGCCGTGCTCGGCACGGACTTCTCGACAGCGGAGCCCGCAGCTGCTGCCGCGGTGCCACCGTGATCGTCTGCCATTGTTTTCCCTTCAACGGGCGCTGTGCGCCGAAATTCTGTACGAGTTAGTTGGACTTGGCGGTCAGCCAGACCGTGATGCCAACGATGGCGCCGAGGCCGAAGATCCAGATGAACAGACCCTCAGAGACCGGTCCGAGGTTGCCCAGGTTGACTCCACCGGGTGAGGGGTTGGCGTCGAGGAACTGGAGGTACGTGATGATGTTCGCCTTGTCTTCAGGCGTGATGTTCGTGTCGTTGAAGACCGGCATGTTCTGCGGGCCGGTGACCATTGCCTCGTAGACGTGGTCGGACTCGACGCCCGCGAGGCTCGGTGCGAACTTGCCCTCGGTGAGCGCTCCACCTGCACCGGCGACGTTGTGGCACATCGCGCAGTTGATGCGGAACAGCTCGGCGCCGAGAGCGGCGTCACCCGTGCCGTCGAGGTATTCCTCGTCGGGGATGCCGGGGCCGGGGGCCTTGGAGCCCACGAACGTGTAGAGCGCCTCGACCTGGGCGTCGGTGAACTGCGCGGGCTTCTCTTCGGCTTGCGGGCCGCTGGCCGCGAGGGGCATGCGGCCGGTTCCAACCTGGAAGTGGACGGCCGCTGCACCGACACCGATGAGGGTCGGGCCCTCGGTCGTGCCTTCGAGCGCGGCGCCGTGGCAGGTCGCGCAGTTGGCAGCGAAGAGCTTGCTGCCTTCGTCGATGAGCGCGTCAGATGCCGCACTCGTCTCAGCCGACGCGGTCGACGTTGCGAGGGCGTAGACGCCACCCGTGCTCAACAGTCCGATCGCGATGAGCGCGACGGTGACGAGCGGTGAGCGACGTCCTGCCGCGCGTGCTGTGTTTTTCGCCATGGTGCTGGGGATTCCGATTCTTACTTGAGGATGTAGATGATCGTGAAGAGGCCCACCCACACGACGTCAACGAAGTGCCAGTAGTAGGAGACGACGATCGCGCTCGTGGCTTCTTTGTGACCGAAGCTACGCACCGAATATGCGCGGCCGATCACGAGCAGGAAGGCGATGAGCCCGCCAATGACGTGGAGACCGTGGAATCCAGTCGTCATGTAGAAAGCGGAGCCGTAGGAGTCGGAGGAGAGCGATACGCCCTCGCTCACGAGCACGCCGTACTCGTAGACCTGACCGATGACGAAGATGGCGCCCATGACGTAGGTCACGAAGAACCACTCGACCATGCCCCACTCGGTGAGCTTCCAGCTCTTGCGGCGGTGCTGAAGTCGCTCCGCAGCAAACACACCGAACTGGCAGGTGAACGAGGAGGCGACGAGGATCGCCGTGTTCACGCCGGAGAACGGAATGTTGAGGAGGTCAGACTGGGACTGCCACAGGTCGGGCGACGTCGAACGCAGCGTGAAGTAGATGGCGAAGAGGCCAGCGAAGAACATGACCTCGCTGCCGAGCCACACGATCGTGCCAACGGCAACGACGTTCGGACGGTTCACCGCCGGGGCACCGATTGAGGGAGAGAGTGAGGTCGTAGTCACGTCTCCATTATGGTCGATATCTCAGCCACTGTTTTGCGTTTCGGCAGCCTGTCGTGTGCCAATCGATAGGATTTCCCCATGTCTGCTGACCACACCTGGCCCCGCGTGCTCGGCACGCTCATCGACGGATCCGATCTCTCGATCGCTGAGTCCACCTGGGCTATGCAGCAGGTCATGGCTGGGGAGGCGACATCCGCGCAGCTCGCCGGCCTCCTCGTCGCCCTGCGGATCAAGGGCGAGACCGTCGATGAAATAGTCGGGTTTCGGGATGCCGTACTCGCCAATGCCCAGCCGCTTGCTGTGGACAGCATGGTTCTCGACATCGTCGGCACCGGCGGTGACCCCTACGGCGCTGTGCTCAACATCTCGTCTGTCGCTTCGGTGATCGCTGCGGCATCCGGTGTCCCGGTCGTCAAGCACGGCAATCGTGGGGCTTCCTCGGCCTCGGGCGCGTCGGACGTTCTCACCTCGCTCGGGCTCGATATCACCGTGGAGCCCGCGCGTGTCGCGGAGATCCTTGACGAAGTCGGAATCACCTTCGCTTTTGCTGCCAAGTTTCACCCCGGTTTCAGGCACGCTGGCCCGACGCGCGCCGAGCTCGGCGTGTCGACCCTGTTCAACATCCTCGGCCCCTTGTGCAACCCGGCTCGTCCGGAGGCCTCCGCGGTGGGGGTCGCGTCGCTCGAGCGCGTTCCGCTCGTGGTCGGCGTCTTCCAGACCCGCGGCGCAACAGCCCTCGTCTACCGCGGCGACGACGGCATCGACAAGCTCACCACGACCGGCCACAGCCACATCTGGGAGGTGTCGCGAGGATCGGTGACCGAGCACGACCTGGATCCTCTCGATCTCGGCATCGCTCGCGCTCCCATCGAAGCGCTGCTCGGCAAGGACCCCGCGCACAACGCGGGCGTCATCCGCTCGGTGCTCGCGGGCGAAACTGGGCCGGTTAGGGACATCGTGCTGCTCAACACCGCGGCCGGGCTCGCATCCTTCGATCTTGCGAAAAAACCTGATCAGTTAAGGGTTCCAATTCTCGAGCGATTGGGAGCCCAGCTCGAGATCGCGGCCGCGACGATCGACTCGGGTGCTGCAGCGCAGAAGCTCGACGACTGGGTCGCGGCGACGAACCGCTAAACCCAGTCGAAGGTCTTCGTGACGGCTTTCTTCCACTGGTCGAGCAGGCCTTGGCG
>Ga0247813_10000712_pt1 | contig 28289 bp, 24 predicted proteins | sample UWRJL169409C1_FD_180719 | JGI IMG/M metagenome (GOLD analysis project Ga0247813, IMG submission 180719) | Plant litter microbial communities from Arlington Agricultural Research Station in Wisconsin, United States - UWRJ-L169-409C-1 | ecosystem: Environmental > Terrestrial > Plant litter >...
ATGCTCAGGAAAAGTCATTTATTGTCAACAAAAGTTTCGAAAAAACGATCAGTTTAGTCAGCGATTTTCAGAGTAGTTTGATGAAAGATGAAGGTGGGTTTGACGCATCTATGGGCGATAATTCATTCAAAACAGACCTCATCATCAGAAAAGAAAAGTATACCGTAGGAAGCGGTAATCACTATCTTATTGTAAAGTATAAAAGCAACAAGGCTGATGTTATATTATCCACTACCTGGGAGGTGAGCATTGAAAAAGCTGGTGCAAATAAAAGTAAAGTTTCCCTTATGCTCAATAAAATAGATGCAGATGGTAAATCACCTGTTGATATCAATAAGACGATTTCCAGCGGAAAACTGGAAACACAACTTAAGGAATTTATTACATCTAAGAAATAATCAGGAATAATTGAGGTTGGATCATATCATCGGCAGTTGCCTAGTTGATTATCGGCATCCATCATAATTTTTTATGTTATATGTAAGATCAGGGGGCAGTTTCTGGCTGGATCATTTCCCTGACCGTAGCCCATCCTGTTGGACTTCCTTTATATCTGACATAAACAATCATAGAACGGCCTTTAAATATGAAAGGTTTCCCATTAACCTTTGGTGTACCTTTAATGGTGAAAAGTGTTTGTTCTACAGCTGTATCTCCATTGATGTATAGGCTTTCTGTGTTATTTTCAATAAATTCCAGAGTGAAATTGTCCAGTGTTCCTTTCAAACCAGGTCTGAGACTTTCTATTCCTACCTGGTAAGTGCGGTAATCCAGAGCTTTGGTTACGTTTGGATGGTGATATAAGAGGATGCCATTCACGTCACCCCTGGCAAAAGCGGCACGTATGGCTAAACTGGTGTTTTTTAGTGAATCGCACTCTGCCTTACTGCCGGTGAATGGAGCTGTAAGTTGGGCATAGGAGGGAATAGATAGCAGAAAAGATACTACTGTGACTAGATAAAAGTATTTTGCTTTCATGATTTTTATTGGATTCTTCTCAGATGAATATAGCATAAATAGCTAATACAGAGATAATAAAATTTTATATTTAAGCTGCTTTCTATTTTTTTGTAGATTGAATTTATCATAGATTTAGAAGATAGAACGATAAGAGGATAGTGGGACGAACATAGAACGATGGTGTGTTAAGCCGTGTTGTAGGCGGTCTGGCTCCGACGCAACTCCAACTATTTTTAACTAGTTAAATCACATGGAGTAGCGACGCGGCTGATATGGCGTCAAGTCCTCGTAATTTACCAGTGTCATACTATCAACAACAACTCTATTAAGGCTTGTTTTGATCTGCTTCAAATTTCTTCTTTCAAAGAATAAATGATTTTGGATGAGTTGAGATCGGTAGATGATACCTGATCTTTTCTTAAACATTTTTTAAAAAAAAAGCCTCAATTTGCAAATTGAGGCTTTTTGTGATCCCGCTGGGATTCGAACCCAGGACCACTACATTAAAAGTGTAATGCTCTACCAGCTGAGCTACGGAATCATTTCCTTTGTTTAAGGAGGTGCGAATATAGAAAAAATTATATTATGTTGTCATAAATAATATTACACATTATATAAAATTCATAAAATGATCTACTTAAAATTAGACTTGTCAATTATTTATACTGATAAACCCTTACATAATCAACATACTGGCCGGTAGTTTTTTCCATAATATCAATTTCTCTGCATCTTGGAGACATTTTTCATAAGGCATATTTTCGTTCTCTAATTTATCCTGTAAATTTTGGTTTTTCCAATATGCAATGCATTTTTGATTTCCGGATCCCCTTTATAGCCAATCTTTGAATCACCAAATGAAGTAACTTTAATCAGATCTGCAACATTCAGTTGGAGTTGTGATTCACCGTAAAGTGTTGCTTTTGTAACATGATTATTTATGGCTAGTGCATTTACTTTGCTTTCTCCATAGGCAACGAACTTTTGCTCAGTAATATCTCCCGACTTCATTTCTAAATAGCTTTCGCCATAAACTGTGGTATGCATATTTTTAAGTTGAACTTCATCCATATAAATTTTGCAGGTGCCATACATCGTCAAACCAAAACGATCCTGTTCTAACTTTCCCTTAAATAATATCGTTTCTTCACCTCTTACAGAAAGATCCTGAATCGTTTTATAGGTAATGATAACGGTCAGTATAGTGCCTTTATATATGGGGCGTTTCGCATTGTCGCCATACTCACTGTCTTTCTCATTTTTGGTCACTTCTTTAGCACCATCAAGATAAACCCTCAAAGTTTTACCCTTCGATACGATATTAATCTTGTCAGTGTCTACCTCACAGTTTTCAATCGCAACACTTTCAGTATCGCCTTTTACAAATGTAACCTTCACATGTGGACTAATAATTACTTTGTCAAATGGTTCAACAGCCTTAACTTTCTGGGCTACACTATTCTTTAATAGGGCACAGGTAAATAATACCGTAAAAAATAGAAATTTGTTCATAGTGATCTGCATTATAAATGTTTCTTAATTCTTTTTCTTTATTACCAATAGTAAGCCAATTAAGAGCAATTGTTTAATGTCTTGATTATTAATGTAATAATCAAATATATTTTTTAATTGTTGTACAATACCGAACATATACGTTCAGAAACGGACAGATGTTTAAAGATAGTGGGAAAAATTAGGGAGCACCAATGAGACGTTTGTTTATCAATCCTCTTCAGTTTCTTTGAACTTGGTCAATGCCCGTTCAGCAATTTTTCTTTTAGCTGTTGAGATCTGTTTAGGTAATACAGGTAAGGCAAATTTTCTGGGCGACTGACCTTCTCTATAGTATTCGATTTCGCGTATCTCTTGTGATTTTAGCTCCTTTTTACCAAGAATTCCTTTTTCACAAGGTTGATCATATATCCTCTTTTCTACCCAGTTGCCCATTTTATCATAAATGTACTCAAAATGATCAATGGAGGAAGGACTGCCGGTATAATCGACACTCTGCTCGAAAATCAGATCATCATATTGATTATATCTCCTGGTTGTCTTCAATGATTTTTCTGTTCCTTTTCTATGATATAACTGCTCAATTCTTTCCCTGTAATCTGGAGCATATGCATAAGTTGCTTGGTTTTCAAGAACACCTTCCGGCTTATGCCATATTTCGGAAAGGATAAAGCCCTTATTATCATATGTAAAATCTACGTGTCTGTCATCAAATATAAATCCGCGGGTTTCTACAGGTTTATAATTACCATTAAAGAGTTCAAACTTTTGGAAATGAGATTGATATTCTGGAAGGTCTTTTGTTATGGAGGAAGGGGTGAAGATATAAGTCTGTAGCGGACTTGCGATCGAATCACTATTATATTCCGTTACAGCAATCTTTGTCCTGTCTTTCAGGTATTCAATGTTATATTTTATATAGGCTTGAATACCGAAACTATTTCTCTGATCAGCTTTATAATCAAATTCTTCTATCAGGTTTTCTTGAGTATCATAAAACAGCCAGTCGTAATAAAAAACCTTGTTATTTTCATTCACTTCGTAAAGCTTCAAATGTTTTAGCGCCGTATCATAATGATATTTTTCGATACGTTGCGTCTTCTCATAATTATAACGTTCATAAAGCTTCCTTCCATCTGGCAGGTATTCTGTATAAGTATCCAGATAAAATATCTTTCCTTTAAAAACCTTGGTTTGCTGGTTCGAGTTTGCCTTTTTAATGGTGCTGTAGTGCTGAACTGAGGCGATATTTCGGGTTCTGAAATTGACAGTGTCTTCATATGACTTTCTAATCTTGAAATTGTTCAGATTAGCATTAATATCAGTATTCTTTTCCTGCGCATAAGCGTAGGAGGTGAAAAATGATATTATTAAGATCCAGTAGTTTTTGGTTGATAGAGGCATATTCATTGATTAGCTATTCATCAGGTCAACTAAGATACCACAGTTGATGCGTAAATGTAGAGTCGTCTTTTATCTGCTGGTTATATTCTGGTATTCGGGTTGATATTTTTTAAAATTATTAGATTTTAGTTTTGGGAAAAATCTAGGCTTTTTCACTAGATTCGGCTCCGTGGATGATTGGCATAAGATGCCGATTAGAAACATTAACCATTTGCCTTCCATGAGATCGATTTTTATCAGTAAAGTAGTATTCATTTGCCTGTTTTCATTTTCAGTTAACGCTCAGGACAGTAGTGGATTGAAGCAGAAAGAAAACAGTGCTAATCATTCAGGATTTCATATAATACACTCTAAAAATGATAAGGTTAAGGGAACAATTATGTTGATTCCCAAAGCTGGTGAGGAAGTAAGCGTGATGAAGGATGCGGAAAGAATAACCATCAAATTCTTCAACAAGGAAGGTTTCGATATCGCTATGCTCGATCGTGATCAACAAAATAGCAACAATCAGCATAATTTAAAGGAGTTACTAAGGATTTACCGCATTTTAAAGTCGGAACACTTAAAAAAGAACAGAAACGGTAAACGTTTTGATGTGGCCGGTTTTCAAACAGGGGCTGCGTTCGCGGCAAGATTAATAGAAAGGCTCGAAGAAAGTGAACAGCCGGATAATGTTCTTTTGATCGCACCATCATCATTTAATGCAACTGTTCCTGGTACGGTAATTCCTCAAATTGTTCCTCCTGTAAATCCAAAAGCGAATTTGTATGTGGTGTTCACTGGAACGAATAAAACGTGGAATGATGCCGGTATAGATTATGTGAAAAAGTATAAAGGTTTTGACGGCAATATGCAGTTCAAAGTTCTTCCAGAATTAAATTCACTCCTAATGGAAACTGTGAAATCTGCTTTTCCGGAATTCTTTAGCAGTAAACTGGAGATGGACATCAGCAAATCAGTTATCACCAATCCTGCTGCAATTTCTACTGAAGGATATAGCAGAGCACGACATGATGAAAAACTTGCATTGGTGGCCAAAGAAAAATTCGGACTGATTATGATGGGCAATTCCATTACGAACAATTTTGAGAAGCCAGAGTACCAGCCGGTATGGAATCAATTTTTTGCACCACGAAAAGCAATTAATTTAGGTTTTAGCGGATATCGTACCGAAAATCTGCTATGGAATATAACGCATGGAGAATTAGAAGGGCAGTCGCCAAAAGTACTGGTACTTGAAATTGGCACAAATAACGTGGATGAGAAAAATTATCCATTGAGACATACTGCAAGTCAGCTTGCTGGTGGGATAACTGCTATCGTCAAGCTTGTCCGCCAGAAACTACCTGATACCAAAATCATTTTACTGCGTTGTTTTCCTGGAAGTTATGATGGTGCAAATCCTACCTCACACCGGGCTATTCTGGAGAAGGCTTCAGACATCGTATCGAAACTCGCCGATGGAAAAGACGTGTTTTACTGCGATGTGAATCATGTCTTTCTGAATCTAGATGGTAGCATTAATCATCAGATGATGGGCGATTACCTGCATCCAACACCTGCTGGAGCGAAAGCCTGGGCACAAGCCATGGAACCATTACTCTCAAAGCTAATGGGAGACCAATCGCTTGATACAGATCTTCCAATTAATACTGCGGTTGTGCCAGCTAGTAAACTTGAAAATGATAGTTACGATTGGTATAAACGTCATGCTGAGGTTCTTGCTATCAAAGATTCAATCAATCCGGAGATAGTATTGATTGGAAATTCTATCACCCACTTTTGGGGCGGTGTTCCGGCGGTAAGATATGCTGACGGGAAACTCAGAATACCGAATGGACCGCAGTCTTACTCAAATCTATTTAGTCCTTATCGTGTGTTAAATCTGGGCTTCGGCTGGGACCGTACACAGAACGTTTTATGGCGTCTTGACCATGGCGAACTTGATGGATTGCATCCACGCATGGTTGTCATCAACATAGGCACAAATAATACAAGCGAAACTGAAAATGCGCGGATGAATACCGCTTCAGAAATAGTGGAAGGAATTGAAGCTATATGCAGGCGTGTTCGATCCAAGATACCAAATGTAAAAATTTTGGTAATGGCCATTTTTCCAAGAGAAAAAGATCCTGCTTCTGCAAGAAGGATCCTGATCAACGAAATTAACAAACAGCTGGTAAATTTTACCACTTTAAAAGAAATATCATTCCTGGATGCCGGACCAAAAATGTTGAAGGCAGACGGGACGTTTGTGGAAGGAATGATGCTTGATTTTACACATCCAAGTGAGAAAGGGTATAATATTTGGGCAGATGCCCTGCGTCCGGTTATTCAGACCGAATTACTCAAATAGGATTAATTATCATTTGGGCAGTTTTTTATTATCAATGCTGACTTTGTGCGTTTCATAAAAATCGCCCTTAACCCATTGCATTTTACCAATGTTCATTACTTCGGGGGCAATGATATATGCTCCTGTTTCAGTATGTAAGATAACAATACCTTTTTCGCCCATCACAGTGCGGAATTTACCACCATCTGTTTCATGCCTGTCTTTAAAGCTGATGGTTGAAAATATAATACCAGCGCTCAATAAGCCGATCATTACTGATTTAATGTCTAATGTGATTTTCATGATAATATCTATTTATTTTTAAGGTTAAACGTATAATTTATCATGAGTATTTTTCATTGCTGGTTCCAGGTGGTAAGCTCATGATGCGTTCATTATTCGATTCAGCTCGCGGAAATATACACTTTATAGCTTTCGATTTTGTCTTTCAATCTATTTTCAAGATAACCGTTTCCACCCTCCAATTCCTGTAGCAGAAAAATGGCTTCCTCCCTGTAGGCTATCTTTTTAGCAGTTTCCCAATGTGCGGGCGGTAGCTGGAGATTCGTTATCCTGTCTGCTAATTTTACTGCCCATACTTCTTTTTGCAATTTTTTAATACGTTGTATGCTATCACTCATTTTATCAGTTTTTGGCAGATGATCATTTTTAGTCAGTGCAAGTACAGCAAGCGCAATGTCATCGCCAAAGTCTTGCGAAATCTCTTCCAAAGTAGTATTTGTATCTTCCAGGGTATCATGCAGCAAAGCTACTTTCAGCGCAAAATCTAATTTGAACTCCGCAGAGTGTTTTGCGGCAATCAGAATTTCCATAGCTACATTACTTAAATGAACCACGTAAGGCAGATTTGTTCCTGGAATAGTCTGGTTAATTTCTGCATGTTTTGCTGCCGCAAATTTGATTGTTTCCTGGTATATAGATTGTATCTCCATTTGTTCAATATTCATTAAGCTAAATTTGTGGTATCGGTCTGTCTGAGTTCCCGGTTTAATCTGCTAAAATTCTTTTTACCGTTAATCATTAAACGACAAAATTCAAATAATTGTCTCCGGTATCTTTCTTTATGCAATATAACACTAACGAATATATAAAGTCTGACTGATTTTGGCAGAGTTGTTTTTAGTTTCAGATATGTTTATCTTTTTTTGAACGCCCCAATTACGGTTCTGGTACTTTCGATTCATTCCAGGCATGAGTTGATTTTCTACGGTTAGAATGACCTTGTAACATATAAAATTATCTTCTATTTTTATTTAACCGTTATTTTAACGTACATTAAATCGTCGTTAGTTAATGATTGCTGAAACAGCATATCTTTAAATAGATGAATAGTAAAACGTTAAACCAAATATTCCTTATGTATCATTTTTTAACTAGCTGCTGATTATGGATAACAATACGTATGACGCAATTGTAGTAGGTTCCGGCATCAGCGGAGGCTGGGCAGCAAAAGAGCTTTGTGAAAAAGGCTTGAAAGTATTAATGTTAGAGCGGGGAGGGCCGTATGATCATATCAAAGATTATAAAACGGCTTCAAAGAATCCCTGGGAGTTTGAACACAGAGGAAATACAACTTCTGAGCAAAGAAAGAAATATCCTGTTATTCACCGTGGGTGGGCAGCTTCAGAAGCAGTGATTGACGGATGGGCAAACGAAGAAGATTGTCCTTATACAGAAACTAAACCTTTTACCTGGTGGCGCAGCTACCGAATGGGCGGCCGATCCATTTTATGGGGCAGGCAATCTTATCGCTGGAGCCAGATGGACTTTGAAGCAAATGATAAAGATGGTATTGCTGTTGCATGGCCTATTGGTTATGATGATCTTGCTCCATGGTATGATCATGTGGAGAAATTCGCAGGTATCAGCGGAGCTAAAGATAACCTTGCCCATTTACCAGACGGTCATTTCCTGCCACCGATGGAACTCAATTGCGTAGAAAAGGATGTAGCAGCAAGAATTAAAAAAGCATACGGCGAAAAGAGACATCTGATTATCGGCAGAACGGCAAACTTAACTGCCGAAATTCCTGGCAGAACGAAATGCCAGTTCAGAAACAGATGCTGGGAAGGATGCCCTTTTGGTGGTTACTTCAGTACACAATCTTCTACTTTACCAGCAGCCATGAAAACCGGCAATCTAACCGTGAGACCATATTCTCTGGTTACCCAGGTGTTGTATGATAAAAACACAAAAAAAGCTACAGGGGTGGAGGTACTGGATACAGAAACTAACCAGACAATTGAGTTTAAAAGTAAGATCGTCTTTTTATGCGCTTCTACTTTAAATACTGCGTGGGTGTTGTTTAATTCAGCGACTGATGTCTGGCCGGGTGGTCTGGGTAGCAGCAGTGGTGAATTGGGGCACAATGTGATGGACCATCATTATAATCTGGGTGCTTCCGGAACTGTAGAAGGATATGAAGATCAGTATGTTTACGGCAGAAGAGCCAATGGGTTTTACATTCCGCGGTTTGTGAACCTTGGAGGTGATAAAAGGAATTATCTGCGGGGATTTGGTTATCAGGGAAGTGCAAGCAGACAAGGATGGAGCAGAGAAATAGCAGAACTGAATATAGGTGGTGATTTTAAGGACTCCCTTACTGAACCCGGTGGCTGGAGTATTGGCGCTACTGCTTTCGGTGAAATCCTTCCTTATCATGAAAATATGGTTTCACTTAACAAGAATAAAAAGGATAAGTGGGGACTTCCTGTCCTGGCGATGGATGCAGAGATGAAAGAGAATGAGTTTAAAATGCGGAAGGACATGACTGAGGAGATGAAAGCGATGTTTGACGCGATAGGTATAAAAAATGTTCAGACCTGGGACAGTGGTCATGCTTTGGGTCATGGTATCCATGAAATGGGAACGGCCAGGATGGGTAAAGATCCGAAGACCTCAGTATTAAACAAATGGAACCAGATATGGGATTGTATGAATGTATTTGTTACTGACGGTGCTTGCATGACCTCATCGGCTTGCCAGAATCCATCACTTACTTATATGGCACTCACAGCCAGGGCGGTTGATTATGCTGTAGCTGAACTAAAGAAAAATAATATCTGATCATGGAAAGAAGAGAACTTTTGAAAATGATTGCCGTGCTCACTGGTGGCGTGATGATCGGCGGCAATGCTTTGCTTGTAGGTTGCAGAGATGGCAAAAAAAATAGCGACGTAACATTTAGTAAGGAAGATCATGATTTCTTGAACGAGGTGGCCGATACCATATTACCAGCCACTAAAAGTCCCGGGGCTAAAGCTGCGAATGTTGGTCCTTTTATGGCATTGATGGTGATCGATTGTTATGAAGAGAAAGATCAGCAAACTTTTATGGAAGGAATCAAAAAACTCAATGCAGCGTCTGAAAAAATGCATGGCACAGGATTCATGACAGTTACGGCTGAGCAAAGACATGTATTATTGGTAGCACTGGATAAAGAAGCAAAAGAATACCAGTCCAGGAAAGCTGGTCTGGAAGATATTGAACGTAAAAAAGATAAAAACTTCCAAGGCCTGCCTGATCATTATTTCACGATGATGAAGCAGCTTACGCTTTTAGGATATTTTACTTCTGAAGCCGGATGTAAAGAAGCATTGCGGTACATTGCTATTCCAGGAAGGTATGAAGGATCTGTTCCATACAAAAAAGGGGATAAGGCCTGGGCTTAACATAGGGTTAAGCTCAATCTTCAATTTTATTGATCAAATATTTTTTAAAACCATTCTCGATTCCTACATAGTCTTCCTCATACGTTATATAATAGATTTCATCTTGCAGCTTGATGAATAGTGGTGCATTCATACGTTCGTAATTAATTTTAGTCAATCCGATCTTGTTTTTATATGTAAGTTCATAATAAATCAGATATACCGGGGAATACTGATATCCCCAGGGATGATTTGCACCTCCGGTAATATTGCCATCAGAAGCAATGATGGCCGATGAAAAACGATGGAAATAGTCAAGGTTTTCCACTTGTTCCTGTGGTCTTGATTGCCAGGTTTTAAAATCAACAGGGGTTTCTGAAGGATCCCTATGTAGTTCTTCAACTTCATCAAACTTTTCATAGTTCGTTTTTATCAGGTATTTCCTTTTTCCGGCAGTAACGTTATGATCTTCATCAACACTCAGGTTAATGTCGAAATCACCGTCTGACCATCTGATATGTTTTTTAACAAGATCCTTATTCGTTATAATGATTAGGTCGACCGTGTAGATATCATTCAAAACAATTTCGGGAAATTCAGTATCAGCAAAAAAGGTCATAATGTATAATGCGTCATCTTTAATCACATACTTGAAATAATAGTCCTTCTCTTTATATCTTACTGTTTTACCTAGTGTAATTTTGATGGTGGATATATTTTTGGATTGGAACACCCGATCTTTAAATTCAGGGAAATCAGGAATTTCCGGATGTTCATCCTTCTCGGTCTGAACATTGTTCCCACAAGAATTCAGAAGCAGTAAAATGGCCAGACATATGGTTTGAAGTTTTCCCATGATCTAAAAGCTGGGTGAAAAATATGGAGTGATTAAGAAAGTATGTTGATCAAAACTAAAACAATATCTGGTTATAAAGCTATAATTTATTTTCATGCAATTTACCGTTTACCTGGCTTTTTGATTTTTCTAATGTCTGTTGGTCGAAAAATTACAGGAGTTGGTCGGCTGTTATAGTGTTGTGGTATAATACGGGCTAATCTGCTGAAACGTTTGCGGGATGTAGACGTCTTATATACAAACAATTAAGGAAAAGACATTTATAAAAACCTCAAAACAAAAAATATGAAAACTTTATTCAACACCGTATTAAAATCAGGTTCAATCGCTATTCTTTTATTAGCTTCAGTATTTAGCCTTACTGCGTCAGCAGCAACAGTTACAGCTGACATGGGTACTGGCAATCCAGACATTAAAAAGGTAATCGTAACCGGCAACACAAAAGTAACTTTAATTCAAGGCCCTAAAGAGCATGTTACTATGGATGAACTCGATCTGGACAAAGTATCGCTTAAACAAATTGGCAATACTTTAACCATCAGCTCTTCAGAAAGCAATCCGGTAACCGTATTTGTATACGTAAAAGATATTTATCGCATAGCTGCGTCAGATAATGCGGTTGTTAGCACTTCGGGTAATTTCAATTTAGAAAATCTTCAGGTAATGCTGAAAGATGATGCAAGTGCACGAGTTAGAGCAAATACAGGGAGTCTGTATACAACAATTAATGATCGTGCTAAATTAGAATTAATCGGTACCTCAGAAAGCCATGTATCAAGATTAGCTGGTTTAGCAAAAATGGATACTGATAAATTCGCAGCAGTAAAAACTGATTATGTTGCTGTTTCTGATGAAGTAGTTGCATTCAATTCAACAAAAAAATAGAGATTAATCTCAGGCTTATATTTATGGTGATGTAAATGAGCAATTGTTTACATCATCCTTTTTACCAGCCGTCACCTCCACCGCCGCCTCCGCCGCCGTCGGAAGAACCACTATCACTGCTGCCAGATCCCCAGTCTGAACTTCCGGAAGAATCTGATGATCCACCCGATTCAGGTCTGCTGTCAGATACCGCGCTGTTAAATGGCACGATAAACGCATAACTTAATGCTACAGTTGAAAAACCATTGCCTGCGTACCAGTCGGGTTTGTAGTCTAATTTACTCAATATACCCGCAAATTTTTTACCCCATGCATTTTCTACATCAAGTGCAATAGCATAGGGTAGAAACCTTTCAAATAGTGCTGGTGTAAGTTCGGGTGGATTTAGCATGTTTAATCTATGCTCTTCGGCTGTTTTTAAATACATTTTGAAACCCGCGATTTCGTTCATAGTCGCTTCGCCCAAATTGGTCCGCGTTTTTAATGAAAATAAATGGATAACGAATAACAAAGTGCTTATCAACGTAAATATTACCGATAACAATGGAAAACCAGTTATATGATTGATCAACATCATCAGGGGCAAACCTGCGATTGCAGCTCCAAAAACAGCTGGAAAGATTCCCTTGACAAAAGATTCTCGCAGTGCTTTTATGCCGGTAATAAAAAAATAGCTTCCTATGGATATAAATGGACTGGAAATCAGCATTGCCATAGGCATACGCGATTCTACAAAGATCATAAACATAATAAATACAACGAAAGTTACCCCAATCGCTTTGAGTAGGGCGGTTCTGCAGCTGATAAAATAAGTCTTCAAATTCAGTTGAATTTTTAACTGTTTAATGTGCGCATTTCTTGCTGAGTTGATCGCTGATCCATTAGCTTTATTAATATATATTCGATTCTTTTTAGTTAAAAAACGAGTATATATAGCTATTTCCTCCCTGGAAAGTGTTGTTGTCAATGCTGTTAAGCGCTCAATTGCATAATCAGCCTTTTTGCTGTTACCGTTTGTAATCCTGATTACTTTTTTAACCGCCATATTGATAATGGAGATGGCGAAAGACTTTTCATCAATTGTTTTTTTGTATAAGTAACGAATTAGGGCGGGCGACCAGTCATTAGGGATATTAAAACTCGGGATGATGACATTACTTTTAATCGCTCTGCCGTAGCGTAACCAGCTGAAGTAATAATAAGCTGCCAGAATACCAAGAAGAACCAGGGTAATTATATATTTCAAATAATCACTGATGAATATATCAAGTAAAGGAGGCTTTTGAATAATTCCTTTGTTAAAAGCAACTGCTACTGTAAAACCTTCTCCAGGCTGTAAAACATCATCCGTCTCAAAAAAAACTATGTTTGGAGAGACATTGTTCATCTTGCAGTTTTTTGCATTTGAACCAGAAGGACCGGTGTAACAACTTGTATTTCCAGTTACCGCGCCTTGAGGTAAGATAATTTTTACTGAAGATTTCTCAATCATAAATGTCCATTTACTACCGGTAACATTCCAATAAATCTCATCAAACTTTTCGTAGCGCCCTAACTGCCCTTTAATATCATAATTAATCTCATATTGATATTTACCCGGGGGAATGATTACATCCTTGTTACCGATATAAATGGTTTTGCTTTCTGAACCAGTTTCCACTTTGTAATTCTGGTGTTTCCCGTCCATCAATATACTCGTAATACTAAAGCCGGCTGGTTTTTTATCTCCTGAAATGTCTTTACGGAGAGTAGGTATGGTTCTAACCAGGCCCCTTTTTATTCTGTTTCCAGCTGCATAAACACTGATTTTTTCACTGACATGTATTAAACCAGATGAATCTATTTTAAGGTCTGTATGAAAAGAAGTAATTCTTTCATTATAGTTATCATCTGCATTCTGAGCAAGTGTTTTATTATAAAATGTGCTCAATAAAAAGTATAGAAAAAGTACGGCTGGATGTTTAAAGTTCATTAATCCAATTTAAGATTTTACCCAGGTGCTGGTATCCAGATTTTTAATGAAACTTGATCCGCTGTTCATTTCTGCTATTGTTTTTACAGAGGGATCTATAGTTGCCAGTTGCGCTAATGTAATAATTACCGCCTCTTCCATTTCGGCTTCATCATTGCTCAGTGCTTCGATGTCCCCCTCATTATCGATCACTATACTGATCAGGGGGGAATATTTCTCAGTAACAAACGTTGTAGTCACAACAGGCTTGTCTGCAGGATAGTCGGTAAATCTCATGTTTTACTTTTTTTTAAATATAATAACAATATGTTTAAATGCCATCAGTATTCCTATTTGTATGGTCGTAAGAATATTTGATACATTCCTAAAATAATAACAGCAAGTAGCCGGAAAAGGTTGTCAAATACCTGATTATAAAAACTCAGGATAATTATTCATCAATTCTAAGAACCAATTTTTAATCGAGGTCATTTTATCTTAGTTTTGAAACAGTTGATTCAGAAAAATAAATTCAAACAATGGAAAATAAACACAACTTCGATGAAATGGTAACCAGATCACAAAAGATCAGAACACTTTATCATAAGCTGGAACTTCAGCATCACGGCACTGAATGGACTGTAGAAGAGGATGCACTAGCCTTTCTAACAGATGCGGGATTGGTGGGCAGGCTTACTATGTCGCAACAAGGTCGCTGGCCAAAAGGGAAAGATACGATCCCTGAACTGGAGCATAAACTAGGCGAATGTATGTGGTGGCTAACTATTATGGCTGATCGTATGGACATAGATATTCAGGAAGTCTTCGGGAAATTTCTGGTGAAGACGGAAAAGTTATTGGATAAATAAAGATTTAAGGTTAATCGTAATCGAATAATTTATAATGAAGAAAGATTGGTACATTTCCGGATGAGTAAATAGTCAATTTATAATTGTAAGATTGTAGATTAGTATTAATTATTATACATGCATTTACTTAAAAAAATCCGCAGAGTGATCTTATATCTGATAGCATCGCTTTGTGCTTTTATCTTACTTTATATCGGCCTGACTTATCTATTGTTTTTTATCCCTGTAAATAGTGATGCTGCATTACATGGTGCAAAAGAGATCTCTATTTATGTGATGACCAATGGGGTACATACAGATATTGTAGTTCCGGTAAAGAATGAGATCATGGACTGGAGTAAAGTAACCAGATTCGAAAATACACAATCAAAGGATACAACTTTTAATTATGCTGCTTTCGGTTGGGGCGATAAAGGCTTTTATCTGCAAACCCCGGAGTGGTCTGATCTCAAATTTAGTGTAGCTTTTAATGCGATGTTCCATCTGGGCAGCACTGCTATGCATGTAGATTTTATTCATGCCATACGCCAGAATCAGAATTGTAAAGAAATCATGATCAGTAAAAGCCAGTACCAGCAATTGGTAGGCTATATTAAAGAAAGCTTCAAGTACAACGAACAGGGGCAGGTGATTCAAATAGAGCATATTAATGCCGGTTATGGTCCGGATGATGCATTTTATGAAGCAAAAGGTGCCTATGATCTCTTCAATACGTGCAATACCTGGGCTAATAACGCATTGAAGGCTTGTGATCAAAAAGCTTGTTGGTGGACACCGGTAGATAAAGGTATTTTTCGCCAATATAGATAATGAAAAATCACTATTTTTAATAGCATTGAACTTCAATTGTTTAGGAATTGTTTTTATTATCGCAGATAAATTAACGTTTAAAGAGTGATGTCCTGACTTAAACGATCAATCATCTTTTTTCTGTATATTGCCCAACATCTATTTTATACAAACAACAAAAAAATTATTAATTGTCTTAATTCATCAATCTCAATGCTTTGTAAAATATGTAACTCTTCAACCTCGGTGGCTTACACTTTGGAAGAAAAAATGTTTGGTTTTGGAGGTGCTTTCAAATATGACGAGTGTTCAGTTTGTGGTTGCTTACAGATTGACCAGTTACCAAAAGATATGGATACCTTTTATCCTCCTTATTATTATGCATTTAGGCAGGAAAACCAAAAATTAAATCGACTTCCGTTTTTTAAACGTTTAGTTGCCGGAATTCGAATAAAGAAAAAATATAAGAAAGGCATTGAGCTTTTTAGATATTTAAGGGAAATAAATTCAGGTGTGAAGGATAAGATCCTGGATTTTGGATGCGGCAGCGGATATTTGATTTGCAATTTATTTAATCAAGGATTTGAGAATATTGAGGGTGTAGACATGTTCCTTCCTAATGAAATTGATTATGGGTTCGGAGTTAAGGTTCATAAAAAAGAAGCCAGTCAGCTACCTCAAAAGTCCTATGATCTGGTAATGATGCACCACGTACTTGAACATATGCCAGATCAACAAAAAGCATTAGTCGACATCCATGGGCTGCTAAAAGATAATGGTTGCGTAATGATCAGAATTCCAGTGATTGGTGAGGCTTGGAAATTGTATCGCGAAAACTGGGTACAGCTAGATGCACCGAGACATTTTTTTCTACATACAATACGCAGTCTGAATATTTTGGCAGAACAGACTGGATTTGAAGTTAGAAAAACATTTTTTGACTCCACCGGCTTTCAGTTTATGGGAAGTGAATTGTACGAGCGCGGAATTCCATTGTTTGCTAAGGAAGATAATTATGAGCCATTCTCATTTGAAAAACTATTCTCGCCTGTTGAAATTAAGGAATTTGAAAATCGTGCGGAAGAATTAAACAGGACGGAAAATGGCGATTCTGCTGTTTTTTACTTGTATAAGAAAAAAGTTTAATGGCCTAAAATCTAGTTATATAATAGTTTATAAGTGGCTGCTATTTGTTTCTGCTGAACAACACCTCTCAGTCCTGCAGGCTGATGCTGCGACAGAATTAAACAAACTGATCAATTACCATTGTTCAATGGTGAATATTAAATATTATATTGTGTGGATGCAACTATCAGTTCTTTCCTGTGTCTTTATCTAATGTTAGCTTATTGGTTGATTAAATGAAATCAACTATATAGTCATCATTTAATATTCAGGGATCATGAAAAATAAACTATTGCTGTTAATCGGTCTTTCGATACTAATGAGTCAGGTCACATTTGCTTGCACTGTGATCTCCTGCTCATTAAAAGGTGAAGTTTTTGCTGCGGCAAATGAAGACGATTACATGGGATTTGCACGCATGTGGTTCAATCCCCGTACCGCAGAGCGATATGGATCAGTCTGTTTCGGCTTACCTGATTTGCAGGCACAGGCGGCAATGAATGAATACGGATTATTTTATGATTTTACTGCACAAAACATTGATCCTTCAAAGTATCATTTTAAGAATACCTTTAAAGGCGATCTATTTTTTGAGGTACTGGGTAAATGTAAAACAGTGCCGGAAGCACTTAAGGTTTTAGAGAAATATGATTATTCTAATAGTGCCCAGGTGCTGATTGCTGATGCGCAGGGCAATTCTGTAGTTATTAACGCAGGAACAAAGGTCCTAAAAACTGGTAATTATCAAATCAATACGAACTTTGATATCTCAAAGGTCAAAACAGGCGATTATTCTTGCAGAAGATATGATATTTCTCAGGATATATTGAAAGAAGTACAATCATTGGATGTGCCATTTTTCAGGGATCTGCTTAGCCGGACGCGGCAGGAAGGAAAACTATCGACTATTTATTCTAATATATATGACCTTAAGCGAGGGATAATCTATGTATACAACTTCCATGACTTCAATAAACCATACATCATAGACCTGAAGAAGGAACTTACCAAAGGGTATAGGTTAGAGAAGATAAGTAATCATTTTCCCATGAGCTTCGCTTATGAGAGTTTTTTGAAGCTTGATCCTGCTATGTATCATAAAGAAATGATATTGGATGAAATAGATAACAAAGGATTGAATGTTACCCTGGATCGCTATATCAATAATAGAAAAGATACTTTGATAAAAGACGATAAGATTAATGCTGTCCTGCTCGAAGTGGGGATTCAACTGGTAAAAGATTCTTATAACCGCCATGCAGGTGGTGGATTATGGGAATACTGGTTCAGTCTGCCCGGAGGTTATAAAAATGAATATTTTACAGATCAACGTCTGGCTGGGGCGGCACGTATTCTAGGATTTCTCAAAGAACAGAAAGATACCGATAAAAAGTCACAAAACTTTATCTATGAACTCCTCGCATACGTGAACATGCTGGAGCAAAACAAAGAGTTAGCCAGAAACTATTATCAGCAGGCGAGTGCTGATAGTGAAAATACATCGCCCGTTTCTTATAACAGGTCGCAAAAGATGCTAGCCGTCTTGGCTGAAAAATAGAGTAGAGATAGTTATAGTTTTATTTTAACAAAATATAAGCGGTTGCGGTCTACGCTTTTTGTTAAAGGGAGTATTTTAGACATAAAACCGCTATTGCCATTATCTACTACGCCAAAATCATCATCGTTAGATATTACTAGTATATTTCCCGGGAGAATCGCTAATCCCTCTGCTTTATCGTGTGGGTAAACTAAAGGCAATCCTTTTAAAAGATCAAGAATCTCTGTTTTAGTAACAGGAGAGATGCCGGCCGACTGTAAACCAGCCAGGTTATTTAGCTCTTCTACTGTTTTACCATTGTATAATTTACCATTGGCACCATTTGTCGCGTCAGAAATGTCAGTTGCCGCACTAAGGTCAATTTTAAATACTTTTTTAAAAGTAGCAGGAGTCGTAGCGTCGCCACCATATGCACCGTCGCGCTCAATAGTTAAAAATGTAGTACTGTTTACCGCTACGATATCGCTCACACCTGTTAATGAAGTATTATCCATCAAGTAAGCATATTGTTTTGTCGCTCCTGTAGCAATATCAAAAGTAAGAATTCTTAATACTACAGAATTGGCAACAGCCGTTTTTGAGGGATTATACATGGGCGACTGCATCATGCCTACCAGTGTTTTTCCATCTGGAGTAATAGCAAGTCCTTCCATACCGCGGTTTGGTCTGCGTGTCTTAAATACTGCTGGGATAGTACGGCCACCAGTGCCTGTCCCAAATGGATTTATCCTTTCGATAGTACGTCCGGTAGCATCGAAATGTGCAATGTGCGGTCCGTATTCGTCGCTTACCCAAAAGGTGCCGTCAGCAGCCAGTACTAAACCTTCAGAGTCTATACCATCAGCACTTGGAGCGATCACTGCGCCATTTAAATCATAAGCAGTTTCACCAGAAGCACCCATTCCTGCAGGATTCGGAAGTCCGTTTAATTTGCCACCTGCACTATTTTTAAGCGCTATAGTTTGTTCTAAAATCAGTTTTCCGTCTTTTAACCTGAACTTGCCAATTTGAGGTACAAAATCCGGTTTACCAATAATGATGGAATTAGCGATTTGACCTGCAACATTTGACCCTCTGTCGGTCAGCATATAAAACACATCAGGTGAGTTTGGATCTGCTGCCACTGCAGATCCAAATCCGCCGTTATAAACTTTAACACCAGTAGTCGTAGTGAATAATACTGCCGGATCTGCTGCTTCGGCCATATCAGGATAGGTTATTGAACTGCTTTCATCATGATTTTTCTTGCAGGATACAGTTGTTGTGATTGCTGCTGCTGTAAGGAGCATTAGTAGTTGCTTATTCATCTATGTTTTAGATTTAGAATGCAAATCAACTGATCCCATTTAAATGAATTGTTAATTTGATGATAAGCTTTTACTTGCGTTACAGTAAAACAAATTCACCGTAAAAATTGTAATTATCTATAAGACTTTAAGATATGATAAGACCTACGAAGGATATTAAAAACAAAGCTTCCATAATAGTCTACCGGAAACTGGAAGCCGTTATTAAAATAAGTTTCAAGCTATCTTATAGCTAATGATTTAAACGACCCTAAAATATATGTACGAAGAGATAAGCGTAGAACGAGCAATTAGCCGGGGAAAATGGCTGGTCAACTTTACTTCAATAGGTATCGTAGTTTTTGCTTTATTGCTGTTCGTTATGTTTCCCTTACTGAGCATCAATATATCATTTATAACATTCGCAATACCCACAGGGATATTGATTGCAATCATTTATCGTGGAGTAATGGTTACGCATTGGAGATTGTGGGCATTTGAACGCGTGAGGAATGTACATGAACTGCAACGAAGAGCCGAGCAGGTATCGATCATATTAGGCGCTGGAAAAAGAAATCTGGGTAAGATGGAACTCCGTTCCAGTGCACAAAATGCCAGATGGGACGAACTGCTTCCAAAATTTAAAGTTGCTGATCTTTTTGTTGACGATCCTGATCTTGCTAATGAGCATAGGATTTACTTTTCCAAACTTAAAAAAATACTCATCATGTTAATGAGCATCTTATGCATAGGATTTGGACTGGCACTCATTTTTATGCCGCAGAAAGAACCATTTAGCTTTAGTGCGATCTGGGGATATATTTTCGGTACTTTTATAGTATTGGGGATGTGTTGGCTTTTTTATGATTCGCTAAAAGGATTGCGTAACCGAAATCCACAGATCATCATCAATAACAATGGCCTCCAAACTTCGGAAAGCCGCTTTTACACCTGGGATGAAATTTCGGCCGAAGAGGTAGTCAGCAGAGGGACAGGGAAATCGAGGAGCTCTTATTTGATTTATGATAACCCGGCTGGCAGAGAAGAATTTTATATCGATGACTTTGATCTCAGTGCTGGTAGGATAGAGCGTTTAATGAGAGGTTACCGGTCAAGATATGAGAGCAGAAATAGTGGCAAAAAGATTATTGGTCATCAAGGTCTGCGTTAATTTGTTCCCGGAAAAGAATGAATTGGTGTAAAAAACTTTATATTATGATGATATAATTATATCTTACAGGTTGCTGGTTCTTTGTATTTCATTATATAAAGATTTAATAAATTTTCACATTTTCATTAACAATGAATAGGATGATGTATATTTCAGTCGGGTATTTATATAAAGCGATGTCAGTTTTGGTAGCTGGTATTTGCGTGATATGGTCAATAGAAGGTTGCCAGAGGGTCGACTCAAAAACGAAAGTTAACTCCCTTAGTCAAGAAGAAACGAAACTGGTTGTGATGCCAAAAGACACACTGTTAAACTGCATTGAGGAGCTTGTAAAAGCAACATCCTCACAGAATTGTAACCTGGAAAAAGTGAAGCAAATTTTCAGCCGCAGAAGTCAGGCCTATAAGCTTAATATTTTTCCTGCTGAAGATTACAAGAGCCCGGATAACGAAACTGTTATGATCGCAAAAAGTGGAGCTCCTGCAGGAAAATGTAATATAACTGTTTATCTGCCTGTTGTTTTGCAGCAAAGCCTGCTTTTCTCTGATTTGAAGGATAGATTTGGAGCATGGCAGAAAAAAAGCGTTAGTGGTATAGCTGTCCCTCAGCCAAAAATACCACTTACCAGATTCATCGTTCCTGTAAAGGGTGCGGGTAATGTGCAATTACGTGTGCAGAGCCGTGACCTTCCGGAAGCGAACAAAAATGCGATTTTTAATATTAATATATTTTAAAGCTGACCGCTATGCCGTTTAAATTAACAAAAATTAAAGAGGTTGATGCAATGGGAGGGCCTGATGCTCCTGTTAAGGGAGGTGATGGATTTTCAATGACCCCTACGCGGGTGGGCAGATATGTTATTCAGATCATTGAAAAGCATGTAAGTCAAAACCGGTATGGCTATTGGTCTGGCGTCCCATGGGGCACTCCAATGCGTCTTAACAAAAACATTACTGAAGTGAAGATGAATAATATCTGGAAACCTTTAACAGCTGTAAATATCCACTGGGGTAAATATCAGCATGCACAGTCCGAAGTAACAAAAACAATATTGGAGAGATACCGGGATCTGAATTATGTAGGTGTATTCCCTGATAAATGGGTATTCAGCGATTTTGGACACGTTGCGGTTAAATATTTTAAAGACCTGAATCATAATGGCCGCTTCGATGGAAAGGAATCCATTATGGGCGATTTTATTCATACTACTCCGGATGATGAAGCCAGGACAGCACGAAAGGAAGCCTTTACATTACAAGGATCACATGGTTGTATTCATGTGAAGCCAAATGATATAGATGCATTGATTACTGCTGGTTACATTAAAAAAGGAAATAATATTGAGGTACATGAATACAGTGAAAGAACTATTTCGCTGTCGCTGACAAGGGATAGGGCGAAACAAGGTTATGAAGTTCACTTTTATCCGGGAATACACAAGATCGTGATTTACCGGGTGGCTTAATAATTGTTATAACATATGGTCGGTTCTGGATAGGTAACCGGTAATAAGCAATACAAATGATTGATATACATTATAATCAGTAGTATGGAAATTAACTTTATAAAAGAAATCAGTATAGAAGGAAATGTGATTTCACATTTTTCATCTTTTACTTTGCAGCAGGAATTTAATGCGCATCATTATTTTGAACTTCGGTTTAATCATGATCAAATAGGCACGCCAGGTTTAATTACGCTGGACAATAGTCGTGATTATGTAGGCAAAACACTCAGTGCCACTTTTGGAGTGGGACTGGATAAAATGCAGAAGTTTGCAGGCATCATTAAAAAAGTAGAACTTTCTCAAAGTGATGGTTACCATGGGGTATTAGTAGTGAGCGGCTTTAGTCCGACCATCTTACTGGACAGAGGACCGGATCTTGGCTCCTATCTGGGTAAAACACTAGACGATATTGTCGGACTCGCCACAAGGGATACACCTGCAAATGATCTTCGGATTGTACCGAATGCATCGCGAAAGACAGCTATTGACTATGTGATGCAATACCGGGAAAGCGATTTTGAATTCTTAAATCGCCTCAGTGCTTCTTATTATGAGTGGTTTTACTATGATGGTGAAAACCTGAACTTTGGTAAACCTGATCAGCAAAAAGTGGTCTCTTTAACTTATGGTCGTGATCTGCAAAGTCTGCAATATGCGATGGAAGTGGCCCCAATTAAGAATAAACGTTTTGCTTATAGTCCTAAACAGGATGAAATGTTGTTAGGTGAGACTACCGGCAGTGCCGAAGGTAGACCAGATCTGGTCCATGCGATTAATGCTTCAAATTCTATTTTTAGTAAAACCTTTAATCAGCCTTCCTCGATTCGGGTAGACAATACCAGTGATATCAAAAATCATGTAGAAAATCAGGAAAAGGCCAATATCAGTAACCTGCTAAAAATTAGTGCAGGGGGTGACAATCCTGAAGTGGGTATCGGAGTAATAGTTGATGTGAATATGAGTTTTCAACTCAACCAGTCTTTTGCTACGGAAAGTCTCGGACAATTCCTGGTGACTTCCGTAAGGCATACTATCGATGAAAGAGGGCATTATACGAATTCATTTGAAGGGGTAGTGTCCACTACAGAACGGCTGCCTGTCAAAGATGTGCAGCGGCCAGCTCCTGATATGCAACTGGCCGATGTGGTAGAGAATAATGATCCTGATGGTCAGGGAAGAATAAAAGTGAGGTTTAAATGGGCATGTAGTACCAATGATGCTACAGAATGGCTGCGGGTAGTTACACCTGATGCCGGCAGCAGTGATAAAGTAAGTAAAAACCGGGGTTTTGTATTTATTCCTGAAAAAGGAGATCAGGTGCTGATCGCATTTGAAGAGGGGAACATTGCGCGTCCAATTGTGATAGGTAGTGTATTTCATGGGAAAATTGCTACAGGTGGTGGGGATGGCAACAAAACAAAAAGTATGACTACCCGTAGTGGCAGCACACTTTCGTTGAATGATGCTACCGGAAGTTTGTATGCTGCAGATGCATTGGGAAACCATTTAAATATGGATGGACAGGGCAACATCGAAATGAAAGGCAGTGCTTCCCAAACTACTGATATTGGTGATGGTCAGGCTGTTTTAAAAATGGATAAGGACGGAAACGTCATCATAGAGGCTGCAACGGAAATTAAATTCAAAGTAGGCGAGTCTGTCATCAAGATTACCAGTGAAGGAATTACGATAGAGACCTCTGGTAAAAATATGATTAAGAGTGCTGAAAATATGATCCGTGGTAAAGGTTCCTGGAATGGTGGTGACGTTTTTATAAATTAATAAGATGGGGCTATTCTCTAAACCAACAGATAAAACTGAAGAGCAGCAGATAGACCTGAACTGGTCGGCCACACCTGTTGTCCAACCGCAGGATCATCCAGCGGTTATCGGTAATAAAATCCGTTTCGGAATTGCAGATACACGATACAAGATCGCAATAAGCACTTCACTGTACTTTATGGGCAAACAAGTGAGCGACAGTGAAACAGAAAGTGTATGGGAACTTTCAGGATCTCCCGAGGCGCTGGATGTACAGGTGCTTGACCGTTCGGTACTTAAAGTAGATCAGCAAATGGTACCCTTAATGGAGATCATTGCGAAAATCAACCGTACAAGCAATTACCTGAAGCTAAGCCTTCACCACGATTTCAGTATTGCAAATTTGCTGAATCAGGATTTCATCCTCAAAGAATGGGAGCGGATAAAATTTGAAGAACTGAAGATTCATGAACTGGAAAATCCTGCCTTTGCAGGAATTATTAGTGGTTACGATCATGAATTTGGCGACCTGAACCCGAGTCTTCAGCTCAATATCCTTTACCAGCTGTTTTTTCTGCCTAAAGGAATGTTGTCTTTTCCAGTACATGAACCGCAACGTATCTTTAAAAATAAGCGGACTACTTCCCAATTAATGCCACAGCAGTCTATCTATTATGATCTTTTTTATACAAGTAAATATGATGATAAACAGATTATTGTGACCTGCAATGCGACGCTTTCGCCAGAATGGCCACAAGATAAAATCAGCAATCAGTATCAGCAGAATTACTACGAGCTTTTGCAGCTGGATTTTAAGTTTGAATACAGCATCGAAGCGCAATATACTTACGATCACGATGGCACCTTATTAAAAGCAACAGTCTATGTAAAGGAACAGGCCAATGAAGGTTTGTTTGCCATCAGCAGATATCATTTTAGTTTAATCGCTACAGCTAATCCAACTACATTATGAGTCAGTTATATGTACCAGAAGGCACATGGGTATTGTGCTCTGAAGGAAAAAAGATCCCCAGGATACAGGTTGCATCTCAGTCTACTTATAAAATAGCCGGCGGTAAGCTGGCGGCTACAGAGCTGGACAGGTTTGATGGTAATTTTGTATGTTTTAAAATGGTCGGTGCTGGTGTTGCAATTGGCGCGCTCGCTGCCCTGGCAGTAGCGGTAACAGGCGGTGCTGCGCTGGGTGTTGTTGTTGCAGCTGCAGCGGGTGGTGCGGCTACGGGGGCTACAGTTGGGGCACTTACAGGGAAAATACCGAGTATATGCTCATTTTTATGTAAGCCGTCTGACTGGACTCAGGTTCACCCACATACAAAAATTGAAGGAAAAAAAGCACTGCTGCAAAAAGCGACATTGAGTTGCCTGCTTGGTGGAACAGTGACAATTAAATTGCCTGATTTGCAGTTGTCTATAGATATGGGATTGCTTGCAGGTGAGGAAGTTTACAAAGACAGTCGTGAAGACCTGCTGGCCAATCCCGGTACGCTGACACCAGAAGAGCTGGAACGCATCTCATTGTATGAAAGAGTATCGGATGATGATATCCGTGACGTGCTGCGGATGGATCCAACATTGTTTAGGGCTGACGGAGATAAAGGCTTTTACGCCCAATTGTATAAAAAAGATAACCAATATGTATTAGCTTACAGAGGTACGCAGGAAACTCCTGATATTGTTGAAGATGGTTTGCAGGGGGTGGGGATTAGTGTAGATCAGTACAATAAATCGGTTACCTTAGCGCGTGAGTTAAAAAGAAGCTTACCGCCCGGTCAGGAAGTAACAATTACGGGTCACTCATTAGGTGGCGGACTGGCGGCTATAGGAGCAGGTTCCACTGGATATCCTACATATACATATAACGCTGCTGGTGTACATAGCAATACCCTTGAAAAGAACCAGGTAGTACGGGCAAATATGAATAATGTGCAGGCTTATAATGCCACTGATGACCCTTTAAATATGGCGCAGGATCATAGGGAAGCGATCATTGGAAGAATGGGCTGGTTCGGTGGACTGCTTTTATTGAATGAATCTTTACCAAGGGCAGCGGGGCAGCGGATGGAAATTGAGACTGATGTAGGTATTGTTAAAGGGCACACCGCTATCCACATTGTAAATCAACTGGAAAAGGAAATGGCAGCAGCCGGAGGAGGTGGAGCTGCGGTAGCAGCTAAGGAAAAGTAAAAATGATCATGGCTCCATGACCAATAAAAACAATTATATACTAATGAAAAAACTAATATATATATTCTGCCTAACTACGATAATATCGTCTTGTATGAACACAACAGAGAGTAAAATTAAAATAGACAATAAACCGGGAGATTACTTTGAGGGTAAACAGTTAAAAATGGCTCAGGCAATTTTTGACGGAAATATAAATGAAATTGCCCGACTGATCACTGTTGAGCATTTTGATGTAAATGGAAGAGGTGTACAGCCTAAATATACTTATCTAGGTTATGCAGTGCTTGTAAACGCAGTCCCTGCCGCAGCCACATTACTTGAAAACGGGGCAGATGTAAATGCACCCTCAATACAGAAAAATCTGGGTATCAGAACAAATATCAGCATTGCATGTGATCAGAAAAATCAGGAAATGATAAAACTGCTGATCGCTCATCATGCAGATCTTAATCCTAAACTCTCTGCTTCCCCATTAAGTGGTTTACTTATCAGTAATGCGGATAAGAGTCTGATTGAATTGCTGATAAGTAAGGGAGCAAATGTGAACCACAGAAATTATGTTTCTGGTACTATGCCAGTTTTTACAGCTTTAGATATAAATCGTTTTGATCTGATTACCTATTTTCTTGAAAAAGGAGCAAATCCTTTACTAACAGATTATAAGGGCAACTCCCTTGCTTTTCTCATTCAATCCGACCTTGATGAAGGGAATTTAAACGGAGATGCAGCAAAAAAATATGCCGACTTAAAACACGAGCTGGAAACTACCTATCACGTCACCTTTCCGGTTAAACGAGAAGCTAAAAAAGGCTTAGAAGCTGCCATTAAAGCCTATGAGAGTCTGCCCGAAACTGATAAAAAACTATTAGGCGAAAGGGATTTAAAGCGATATGAGAAAGATAAAGATAACTTAACTAAAGGAGTAGATGGCTTTGGTAATCCACTCTAAATATACCATTCACGGTAACAAATTCTTCACTGTGCTGCTGGCCATTGTAATTTTGGGCATCATTCAATGTACCGCACAAAGTCAGCCACTTACGATAAGCTCAAAGTCTGTTCCGGGGAGCTTCCCTCTAATTGTTTCCGGGAAAGTTGTTACTATTGTGACTGACGACGATGGGACTGAAGTAACAGGTATTGCTGCCCGGGCACTACAAAGCGATCTTTTGTTATTGTGTGGCTCAAATGCTGCTATCGTGAATCGAATACAGGAGCAGCACATGCCGGTGGTTATCGGTACCTTGGGTAAATCTCAGATCATTGATCAACTTGCCGCGAAAAACCTAATTCCTGCAGCGCAGATTAAAGATAAGTGGGAAACTTTTTGTTTAACGGTGATTAAAAATCCAAAGGTCCCAGGTTCAAATATGCTGGTGATCTTTGGGAGTGATCCACGGGGAACGGCCTTTGGCGTATTTGAATTTTCTAAAATGCTTGGGGTATCGCCCTGGGTGTGGTGGGCAGATGTGAAACCTCAGCCAGTTCAGCAGATTTTCGTAACGGCGGGAAAAAGTATTATTGGTCCGCCCTCAGTAAAATACCGTGGTTTTTTTATCAATGATGAGGACTGGGGAATGCGTCCCTGGGCGGCAAAAAATATGGATAAGGAGCTGAAGGATATTGGTCCGCGTACCTATGAGAAAGTATTCGAACTCATGTTACGTCTGAAGGCCAATTATCTATGGCCAGCCATGCACCCTGGTACCAAAGCGTTCTGGTATTATAAAGAAAATCCTGAGTTAGCCAGAAAATATGCCATCATCATGGGCTCTTCTCACCATGAACCTATGCTGAGAGATACCGAGTTTGAGTGGAATGAGAACTTCAAGGAAGAGTATGGTAAAGACCACGGCGAATGGCGTTATGATACCAATAAGGATGAAATCTATCGTTTTTTTGACGACCGTGTAAAACAATCTGTACACAACGAAGCCATTTATACGGTCGGCATGCGTGCAACCAAAGATGGAAGTATGGAGGGGGCTGGCGGAACGAAAGGTAAAATTAAGATATTGGAAGAGGTAATTCATGATCAGCGGCAAATTTTGCAGCATCGTTTGGAAAAACCGGCAAACCAGATTCCGCAGGTATTCTGTCCCTACAAAGAAGTACTGGAAATGTACCAGGCGGGCCTTCAGGTTCCGGAAGATGTAACGATCACCTGGGTAGATGATAACCATGGTTATATCCGTCAGTTACCCGATCCGCAGGAACAGCAAAGAATAGGAGGGGGTGGTGTATATTATCATTTTTCTTACTGGGGCTTACCTCAGGATTATCTCTGGTTATCCTCAACCTCTCCGGTACTCACCTCTTTTGAAATGAGCAAAGCTTATGCCTTAAATGCCAGGAAAATCTGGATGTTTAATGCAGGAGATATCAAACCTGCTGAACTTGAATTGGAGTTTGGAATGGATTTAGCCTGGGATGTTAACTCC
>Ga0247813_10000714_pt1 | contig 28199 bp, 27 predicted proteins | sample UWRJL169409C1_FD_180719 | JGI IMG/M metagenome (GOLD analysis project Ga0247813, IMG submission 180719) | Plant litter microbial communities from Arlington Agricultural Research Station in Wisconsin, United States - UWRJ-L169-409C-1 | ecosystem: Environmental > Terrestrial > Plant litter >...
GCGCGAACTGCTGCCCGCGTCGCCGCTGCCGGTGATGTCCTGTGCGCGGCTGTCAGGGGATGGTTGGCCAACATCAGCGGCCGCGTCGGTCACGGTCTGCAGGTCGTGGGCGCCGTAGCTGAGCACGCGCAGGCGCGACAACAGCAGCCGCGTCTGGGCGTCGCCCTCGTTGCGCAGCCCCCCGGAGGCGCGCAGGTTGAGGAACACATCCACGAAGTCGCCGGGCTGGATGCGGTTGCCCGCCGCGGCCAGTTCATCCACCGGCACCGCCAGCGCACGCTCGCCCGGGTTGAGGCGCAGCGAGAAGCCTTGGGCGATCTGGGAGGCACTGATGCGGGCTCCCACGGCGATGTCCTGCGTGGGCACGGCACCGACCAACGCGTTGATCGACGTATAGCCCCCCGTGGATTGTTCCGGATGGCCGGTGACACGTAGATCCCCCGCTGCGATGGGGCGTCCTGCCGGCAGCGCGACGGCCGCCTCGACCACCGGCCAGGTGGCGGGCTGCGCCGGCGCACTGGCCGTGGCAGGGATGCCCGGCGCCACCGGTGCGGCGCGCCGGCTGATCCCGAAGGCAACGATCGCCAGGATCACGGCCAGGCCGATCAGCAGTATCGCGGCGACGCGGGTCAGCTTGAGCATGAGGTTCTCCGGAGAATCATCAGTTGCCGCCCAGATCCAGTTGCGACACGGCCGTGCTGCGCAGAGGCGTGCGCATCACCCAGCCATAGACACGCCCGGTGCCGGGCAGAAAGGGATGCGTGCGGTAGTCGTAGCTCACCTGGACGCTGATGCACTGCGCGCTGGGCAGGTCCGCGCACGGTGCAGGGGCCGAGACATTGATCGGTGCGGTGCCCGGTGTGGTGCAGCTGGGCGCCTGTTTGGCATAGGTGAGCAGCCACTGCATCGAGCGGCGTGCTGCCAGGCAGGCCGCGGTGCGCCGCTCTGTGGGCGTCGCATGCCGGAAGGCGGCACGTGCGCCCTCCGCCGAAGCGGCCGAGAGGGTCTGCTGCACGGCCATGATCATCACGCCGGAGTACATCACCAGAAGCAAGGGCAACAGGCCGAACAACAGCATCAAGGCGAACTCGAGCGTGGCGATGCCGCGTTGGCGTCGAGTCGTTCCGGTGCGCGGGACGGTGGTCTTCATCTGGGGTCTCCCAAGTACTGCTGCATTACCCACCCCATGCTGCCAAGCGCAAGGTAGGCGGCATACGGAATGCCGACGCGTCCCTGGCGAGCCTGCTGCCACTGGGCGATGACCGGCCGCAGCCGACGCGTCAGCGGTCCGCTCGCATCGGCAAGTGGCAGGCCCGCCAGGCGCGGGGCCAACCGACGCCCCACGATCACGCACATGGCATGCGCACCGGCGAGCAGACTGGCGATGATCCAGATTGGCAGCAACGGCGCGGCCCCGAGCAGCAGCCCGAGCACGGCGAAGTACTTCACATCCCCCGCGCCCATCCAGCCGATCGCGTAGAACGGCAACAGCGACAGCAGGCCCACCGCGAAGCCGATCAGGTGCATGGCAGGGAAGCCGCGAGCGGCGCCAAGCCATTGCCAGGCCAGGCCGATCAGCGCGACCGCCGAAGCAACCAGCAACCCGCGGTTGGACACACGCCGGGCGTACAGGTCGTTGATGACCACCTGTACGCCCAGCACCAGTGTCACCAGGGGAAGAAGTTCCATATGCGTTGAGTCCCCCGAATCGATCGTGCGACGTTCCCGCCCACGCTGCGCTGTCGCCGCGGCAACGCCGGGCGACAGGCTCGCAGTCAACACCGCTGGATCAGTCGGTTTTGGCGGTGGCGTCGTCGACGACTTCGCCCAGCTTGGTGAACAGATTCTTGAAGAAGTCCGTGATCTGGTCTTTGCCCACCGCCACCAGAATGCCCGCGATCACTGCGGCCAGCAGGCCGTACTCAAGTGCGGTCACACCATCTTCTTCCACGAGGAACTTGCGAACGGATGCATTCATGACGGTTTCTCCCTTTCCCAATCAGAGCCCGAACGGGCGGATACAGCCCCTGTGCCGATGGTGTTGCCTGGCTCCGCCAGGACCGCCATCCCGACCACGCGTCCTGCGTGGTGCGGCCATTACTGGCCTGCGCTATCGCCCGGGCAATGCCCGGCCGACGTCATTGGTGGCAGATCGCGTTGGACAGTGCGGTCACTGGCGCCGGCGTGCGGCATCGGCAGTGAAGGCAGTCGCGGTGAAGGTTGCTGTCCATGGCGTTCCCCCTGTCTCTGTGCTTCGTGATGACCGCTGCGGTGGAGTCGGGCTTCCTGACGGGATGCTCGGCGAATCACACGGTATCCAATACACAAAATCGGCAGGCGCGGCATCAACTTGAGAAAAACTGCCGCCGTGTTCCTGCCCTGCGTATGGCTCCATGTAAGCGCCATAAAGTAAACAACAGGTGCACATAATGTGATGGTCGCGTGATGTCAATTAATTGGCGCGCCTGCAGGCCGCATAAACGCTGGGCTTCACGGTTTTCGGCCACATTTGTGACGTGCAGTGTGATTCTGTTTATCCTGCGTGCAGTTCGGGCATACTTGCCAAAAATGCGCATGGATAATCTCGTGTGCAGCCGATGGGCAAAATGTGCCCGAGTGATTCAGTCGGAATCGCTGAGCAATTTGGAAGGCGATGCAGATCGGCATCGTTACAGGAAACGCAGGAGTGCGAACCCGGCGGGCATGCAGCAGCAGCACCGGGGATCCAGGCCAGAGGGGGCATCACTGTCATGGTAGATGGTGTAGTGGACGACCGGATGGAGGACGGGCTGAAGGCCTTCGACCTGGCCTCACTCAGTGGTGTGCTGCGTGTCTGCGATCTGGAGATGGTGCTGCTGGATGGCAACGGCCCGCGCGCGTTGATCGAATCGCAGGTCCACGATCAGGCGCTGTTCTGCACCGCAACGAGCGGCTTCCATTTCCGCGGCCGCTTCATGCTCCCCCAGGACTGGTGCCTGCTGGGATTGATCCATGACACTGACGAGGCCATCAGCTGGTGCCACGGCATGCCGCTGGCGGCGGGCATGGCCTTGATGGTCCTGCCAGAGGGCATCAGCGAATTCACGCTCAGTGCCGGCACCCATCTGACGCTGTTGCTGGCGCCATTGCAACGCGTGCAACGCAAACTGACCGAGCTCAGCCTGCGCAGTACATTGCCTTCCGGCCAAGGCCTGTCGTTGTTCCAGACCGGAATGGGAGCCGGCGGCATACGCGTGCGGGAGCGCTATGCAGCCCTGCACCAGACGCTTACCGGGCAGCAGGATCCGCTGGCGGCCGACGCCGTGGATGTGCTGCTTCACGACCATATCCAAGCATTGTTGGGGGCCGGTGGGGATGACCACCCGACCTGCAGCCGGGGCAGGCGGACGCACTATCTGATCGCGCAGCGCGCCGAGAATTTCATGCGACTGAATCTACGCCGCTATATTTACATGAATGAAATCTGCGATGCCGCCGGTGTCAGCGAGCGGGCGCTGCGCTATGCATTCGAAGATCTGTTCGGAACCTCGCCGAACCGCTATCTCTCGATGCTGCGCCTGTGCGCTGCGTGTCGCGGCCTGTCCATGGCCGATTCAAGCCGGAAATCGGTCAAGGCCATCGCGCTGAGCTGCGGCCTGTGGGATCTGTCGCGCTTTGCCGACAACTATCGCCGGGTATTCGGTGAACTGCCGCGGGATACATTGATGCGCGCGCCCGCGCAGATGGGCAGCCCGGCCTGATCGCCTGCGTTTGATTGTTTCCTCCGCCGCGCCGAGACGGGCGTGCACATATTCGGCAACCTGCCGGAATTGCCTATCCCGGTGCCGGTTTTACCCGTCGTCTTGCCGGAACGCACGTTCGTGCTGCCGGAATGAAGTGCCCGCGGTTTGACCCCTCGTCTGTAATGACATCCACGTGCCCTCAGGCACCGGTGATGTTCAACGCGTTCGTACACGGGGGAATATCTGATGAACCGTATCTTTCGATTGGTGTGGAGCCACCGGCTGAATGCTCTGGTGGTCGTCTCCGAAATCGCGACTGCGCGCGGCAGCCTGGCCGCCGGTCCGGTGGTGGTGCACCTGAAGGTGCCGATGTCGGTCCTGTCGCTGGGCTTGTCGCTGGCGCTGTGCACTGGCAGTGCATGGGCGGGAGAAAACCAGACGCTCACTGACCTCCAGGCACTGGCCGCGAAGTACACCGCGCCGTTGCCGGTCAAGCTGGACGCCGAAGTTGCCCTGGCGGCGGCCGCACGGGACCGTGGCACCGCGCCGCTGCTGAGTGCCGATGCCAACATCAACCTCACGCTCGGCACACCGCCGGCCAGCCAACCGGCGCCGCCAAAGCGCGTTGCCGCACCCGCGGTGCGGGCGAAGGTGCGCACAAACGCCAACGTCGCCGTGGCGGCGTCACCGTCCGCGATCAAGGCCGCCCTGCCTACCAACGTCGATGTGGCCGCGACGGCCGCGCTCATCGCCGAAGCGACGGTCACGCCGGACGCACCAGACGCAGTGAACGCATCGCTGGTCAGCAACGTCGCCGGCCGTGTGCGCGTGGATGCGCTCGGCCATGTGGTCGATGCGGCCGACCGCAATCCCAAGCGGGTCGATGCCGGCGTCACGGCAGTACAGACCACCTCAATGGCGCTGGCGCCCAATGGGCTGGGCAACGCACTGGGCGGTCTGCTCAATGGCGTGGGTGGCGCTGTGGGCGGCCTGCTCGATGGTGTCGGTAGCACGGTGGGCGCGATTACCACGCCGATCATCGGCACGGTGCTTCCGCCGCCGACCTCGTTGCCGCCGGGTCACCCCAAGGCCCCGGCGGCAGCCGACCCGAATGCGGGGCTGATCATCGGCACCGGTGGTCTGGTCGGCTCCCTGTCCCAGCTGGTGGGCCCGACCGGGCAAGGGCTGCTGGGCGGTGATGGGTATGTGCGCAACGGCAATCTGGCAGTCAGCAGCGCCAACGTCATGCAGACGTACGCGGTGACCAACGTACTGGGCATCCCGACCGTGAACCTGACGCCCGTCGGTACGCTGCTCGATGGCCTGGGCAATGCGAGCACGGGCGGCAGTTCGCACCTGACCCTGATTGGCGGCGTCACCTCCGACAGCTACATCTACAACATCAACAACGGCAACCCGAATGGCCTGCTGGGCCTGCTGTTGCCGGACGGCTCCCCTGCGTGGTCCAACACCTGCGTGAACCTGCTGGCGGCCAGCGTGGATTGCTGGGCGGTCAATGCCGCGCAGGACTATCAAGTGCTGGTCGGCGACGGCGCGTATGCCAATGGCTCCAAGGAGGTGGTGATCGGTGCCAATGCACGTCATGAGCTGCCGATGCAGGATGCGAATGTGGCATTCCCGGGCGCGGGTCTGAACCACGCCGGTGATCCAACGGGCGTGCCGACGGCGGACTATGCCGCGCGCATGGGGCATTCCGTCATCGTCGGTGACAGTGCCTTGGGCACGGCCAACGGCCAGACCATCCTGGGCGCGGAGGCCACCTCGAGCCAGGCCAACAGTGTCGCGCTGGGTTACCGTTCGGCCGCCAACCGGGGCGCGCAGGCCAGCTACACCGCATTCGGGCTGAGTGGCACGCAGGTGTCGGCCGGTGAAGTCTCGGTCGGCTTCGCCGGTGGCGAACGCCAGATCAGCCATGTTGCTGCGGGCAGCGCGGCCAACGATGCGGTGAATGTCGCCCAGTTGCAGGGCGCGATCGCGCAGATCGACGCGGTCGGCACGCTGGCGGTGACCTATGACGACGACGGCACGGGCGCGGCCGACTTCCGGCGCATCACCCTCGGCGGCGGTACCGGGACCACCACCGTCGCCAACCTCGCCAGCGGCGCGGTGGATGCGACCAGTACCGAGGCGATCAACGGTGCCCAGCTGTTCGATACGAACAGCGCGATCGTCGACTACTTCGGGGGTGTCACCGCCTACGATCCGGGTACCGGTGCGTGGACCGCGCCGAGCTTCCAGATCTCCACGGTGTCTACGGGCGGCGTGGTCGCCCAGGGGGTGTACGACAACGCCAGCGATGCCTTCTCCGCCGTGGACGGTTCGCTGGTCAACCTCAACACCCAGATCACCGACATCCGCAACGGTGCCGGCAGCCGCTTTCTGAAGATCAATTCGACCGGCACAGACGCCGCTGCTGCCGGACTGGACAGCATCGCGGTGGGCACCGGGGCAAGTGCGGTGGCGGCCAACAGCGTCGCGGTCGGTGCCGGCGCAATCGCCGATCGGGAGGACACGGTGTCCGTGGGTGCGATCGGTGCAGAGCGCCAAATCGTCAACGTTGCTGCCGGCACCCTGGCGACCGACGCGGTCAACCTCGGTCAGCTGCTCAGCGCGAACCAGGCCGTGGCCACCCATCTCGGCGGCGGCGCCGCGCTGGATCCCAATGGCCTGGTCACCGCGCCGGCGTACACCCTCAACAGCGTGGCCAGTGATGGCCAGGTCACCTCGGGGACCTACGACAACGTCGGCAGTGCCTTCGATGCGGTCAGCAGCTCGCTGGCCAACGTCGCTGACCAGACCGGCGCTGTGGATCGGCTGGCGGTGAAGTACGACGCCGACCTCAGTGGCAACGCTACCAACACCATCACCCTGGCTGGGGACGCCAGCGGTGCGGCCGTGACCCTGGCCAATCTGGCCGATGGCCGCGTGCTGGCCGGCAGCCTGGAGGCGGTCAACGGCAACCAGCTGTTCCAGACCAACAACGCGCTGGTCGGCTACTTTGGTGGCACCACCAACTTCGACGGCAGCACCGGTATCTGGACCGCGCCGACCTTCCGCATCTCCTCCATCGCCACCGATGGCAGCGTGATCGCCAACGACTACAGCGACGTCACCGTGGCGTTCTCGGCGGTGGATACCTCGCTGACCACCCTCAACACCCGCATCGACCAGATGCAGCCGGGCGGCAACAGCCAGTACGTGCAGATCAACTCGACCAAAGCGGCGGCCACCGCAGCGGGGGCAGACAGTGTCGCGATCGGGCCGCTGGCCAGCGCGGCGGGCAGCGGCAGTGCGGCCATCGGTGACGGCGCCAACGCCAGTGCGGACAACAGCGTCGCGCTCGGCGCCGGTTCGGTGGCGAGCGTGGGGGCACAGACCGGTTACACCGGTGCCTACGGCCAGGCCGGGGCCAGCAACTCGGTGGGTGAAGTGGCCGTTGGCAGCACCGGGGCCGAGCGCAAGGTCACCCACGTGGCCGATGGCTCGGAGCGCTACGACGCGGTCAACGTCGGCCAGCTGCAGAACGGCGTGAACTACGCGATCAGCGAGTCCAGGACCTACACCGATACGCAGATCAACAACATCAACAACGGCACGTCCGGCATGTTCCAGGTCAACAACACGCAGGCCCTGGCTGCGCCGGCAGCGACCGGTGACAACGCGGTGGCCGGCGGTGCCGGCGCTGCGGCGGCGGGCAGCAACGCGACCGCACTGGGCAACGGTGCCAGCGCGCAGGGCAGCAACAGCGTCGCGCTGGGGGCGGGTTCGGTAGCCGACCGCGCCAACACGGTCTCGGTGGGCAGCAGTGGCGCGGAGCGGCAGATCGCCAACGTGGCCGATGGCAGCCAGGCCACCGACGCGGTCAACGTCCGCCAGCTGCAGGCCTCGCAGCAGGGCACGATCCGCTATGACAGCAACATCAATGGCACCACCAACCTCAACAGCGTGACCCTGGGCAGCACCGCCACCGGCCCGACCACGGTGCGCAATGTCGCCCCCGGCACGGCCGGTACCGATGCCGTCAACGTCGACCAGCTGCGCAGCGGCATGGCCCAGACCCTGGACTGGTCCAAGGCCTACACCGACGAACGCATGGATTCGTTTGATCGCAACCTGCAGAAGACCGACAACCGCGCGTCGGCCGGCGTCGCCTCGGCGATGGCGGTGGCGGCCCTGCCGCAACCCTATGAGGCTGGCCGCAGCATGGCCTCGCTTGCCGCAGGCAGCTTCAACGGTGAGTCCGGCGTCGCGGTAGGCATCTCGGGAGTCTCCGAGGGCGGCCGCTGGATCTACAAGTTCAGTGGGTCGACCAACAGCCGCGGCGATGGTGGCGTCGCGGTAGGTGCCGGCATCCAGTGGTGATCGCGTCCGGTGCCGGTCAACCGCCGGCACCGGGTTCGCGGTCCGCATTCAACGCTTACAGGGGGAACACCATGTGCACGCAACCCACATCCACCGCCCAGCCGCTGATGCGGTCGCTGGGGCTGAGCCTGGCCGCACTGCTGATGAGTGCCTGCGCCAGCCACGGCGAACAGCGTCCTTCATCGCCCGGCACTGCCGTCGACGCCGACGCCGCCCGCTTCCCCGACCCGGGCAACGCCACCTTGAAGGAGGGACTGTTCGTGGACGTCGACAACCTGCGCCTGTTCGCCCGTGGCATGAGCAAACGTCAGCTGTACACCCTGCTGGGTACGCCGCACTTCGGCGAGGGCATGTGGGGCGTGCGCGAATGGAACTACCTGTTCAACTTCCGCAGCAGCCCGGGCGGTGACTACTTCACGTGTCAGTTCAAGGTCGAGTTCGACGGCAAGGGCATCGCCCAGGCCGCGCACTGGAAGCCGCAGGCCTGCGCGGCCGTGCTTGAACCACCACGTCCACCCGCACCTCCCGCACCTGCGCCGATGCCGGCTGAGCCACTGCGCCTGTCCGCCGATGCGATGTTCGCCTTCGACAGTGCCGTGCTCACATCCGAAGGGCGCGACAACGTCACGGCTCTGCTGCAGCAGGTGCGTGATGCCAGCCGGGTGCAGACCATCCAGGTGCTCGGCTATACAGACCGGATCGGCAGCGACCGTTACAACCTGGTGCTGTCGCAGCGTCGCGCCGAGGCGGTACGGGCTGCACTGATCGCCGGCGGCGTGCCGGCAACGGCCATCGTCGCCGAAGGACGCGGCAAAGCAGACCCGCTGGTGCAGTGCGAACAGGCGCAGCGCCAGGCCTTGATCGTCTGTCTGGCACCCAACCGCCGAGTGGAGCTGTCGGGCAGGGCACTGCCGCGCTGAACCGCGGCGTCACGACAGACGACCCGACTCCCGCATACCCCGTCGGCGCAAACGTGCGCCGGCGAGGGACCGTCTTGACCTGGCGCGCCGTTCGCACGGCGTGATGTCTCCCCCGTCATCGTTCTGAAGACGGCGCACCAGGTCATCTCTTCCTCCCACCCGGAGCGGCCGCAGGCATGCTGCGGCCGCCGTATCCGGTTACGGCATCAGGACTTTGTTGATGACGTGGATCACGCCGTTGCTCTGCTTCACATCGGCAATGGTGACGTTGGCCACCTGACCCTTGCTGTCGGTCAGAGTGATGCCCTTGCCGACCACGCGGGCCGTCAGCGCTTCACCTTCAACGGTGGTGAGGCTGGCTTTGCCACCGCCCTGCTTGATCTTGGCCATCAGGTCGGTGCTGGTGACCGCGCCCGGCACTACGTGATAGGTCAGGATCTTGGTCAGGTCCGCTTTTTTCTCAGGCTTCAGCAAGCCTTCCACCGTGCCCTTGGGGAGTGCGGAGAACGCTGCATTGGTCGGTGCGAACACGGTGAACGGGCCGGCGCCTTTGAGCGTATCGACCAGGCCGGCTGCTTTGACCGCAGCCACCAGGGTGGTGTGGTCCTTGGAATTGACGGCGTTGTCGATGATGTCCTTGTTGGCATACATCGCTGCGCCGCCCACCATCGGGTTGCTGTGCTGCGCGCCCGTCATGGGGGCGGGCGCCTGCGCGAAGACGAGCGGGGATGCGGTAGCAGCAAGACAGCCGATCAGTACAAGGCCTGCAAACTGGATCTTCATGACCAAACTCCCAAATGGATGCGCCGGTATGACGCACCTTCAATTACGGCGGGAGTGGGCCGGCGGATGCAGTACCTCCGCACTATTTTTTTTCGTCACGCGCAGGTGAGGATCGCGTCGAGGCGGCGCGACGGCTACAGCACCCCGGGAATCTTCACCGCCAGCGCGGCCTTCTCGGCGTCACAGCCGGTCGGCTCGACGCTGTTGCTGCGCAACGCCTGTATTTCCGCACGGGCCAGCGCCATGTCGCGATTGAAATCCGCATTGGCGTGGAGCATCGCCAGGGCACCTGCCGCCACGGCACGGCCTTCGAGCACGTCACTCTGCCAGTGCGCGTTACAGATCAGCCGGTTCTCGCCGAAAGCGCGGCCACGGGCGAGCAGCGCATCGGCCTGGCCCGGGCTCAGCTCGGTCAGCATCAGTGCCCAGGCCCAGCTGATCGCGGTGTGGCCGGAGGGATAGGAACCATCGGTGCGCAGCGACGCCTCATCGGCGGGCGCGCAGGTGTTTTCCTTGAAGAACACGAAGGGGCGGGTGCGTTTGTAATGGTCCTTGGCCGCATACGTGGCCAGGCCGGCGTCCACCAGGGTCCGCTGTAGCAGCAGATAGAGCGCCGGTGACGTCTGTTGGCTGATCGGCACCCCCAGCGCGCAGGAAAACGTGTTGGCAACCTGCGGGAAGCGCAGGTCCGCATCGGTGGTGGCCAGCGCATAGCGCGGTGATCTGCGCAGTTGCTGCGCCGCGCGATGGACGGCCTGATCGTTGGCGAATGCGGGCGAGCCTTTGGCTGGCGGCGGCGGCAGCAGTGCCAGGCTGTCGGGCAGGGCGCGACCCAGGTAACCGGCCGGCACGCCAGGGCGCAGTTCCGGAACGGGCGCCGGCGCGGGGGCGGTGGTCGGCGGAGGCGGCGCGGGTGCGGTCGACAGCGGCGGGGCGGTACTGCAGCCGGCGAGCGTGGCGGCCACGACCAGTGCAACGGCACTGTGGCGGCGGAAGGAGGGCAAGGCAATCCTGTGCATACGGGCGCTCCGCAGGGGGGTCGGCTCACTCTGTCGGCCCCGGGGCGCGCGTACAACCGCCTTTCTACGTGGTCCCCATCAGTATCTTTACTGGTGCACGGCGCTCCGCAGTGGCGGTATCGAACGGACGGTGCCGGACAGCGGAAAACGCACCTCGATACGGGTGCCGCCGAGGGGACTGGCGCTGACCTGCAGGGTCCCGCCGAGCAGGCGTGCGCGCTCCTCCATGCTGATCATGCCCAGCCCTGGCGCTGCCGGGCCGTGGCTTGCCGGCATACCGATGCCATCGTCATCCACGCGCAGCACCATCTGCTCGCCACGCACCGTGACCAGAATCTGCGCGGCGCGCGCACGGGCATGCTTGTCCACGTTGTTGACCGCCTCCTGCATGATCCGGAACAGGCTCAGTTCCTGGTCGTCGCGCAGCCGCGGCAGGTCATCGATGCGGCAGCGCACACGCAGCGCGCCACGGGCGTTGCGCTTGATGCAGAACGCATCCAGTGCACTGGCCAAGCCGGTGAAGCGCAGGATGCTGGGATGCAGTTCATGCGAAATGGAGCGGATGTCGTTGGACACGGTCAGCAGCTGATCCTGCAGGTCGATCACACGGTGCCGCTCCGTTTCGGGTATCTGGTTGCGCAGCGCGCTCAGGCAGATCGAGATCGCCGCCAGCGACTGGTTGACGTCGTCGTGCAGGTCGCGTGCGATCCGGGTGCGTTCTTCCTCCTGCACCACCAGCATGCGTCCGGTCACTTCGCCGAGCCGTCGATACGCCTGTTTCAGCTTCAGGTGGTTGGACAGCCGCTGCTCCGACAGCGCGCCGAGGAACAACAGGGCGCAGCCGGTGCCGAGGGTCCAGACCTGGGCCGTGATCAGGTTGTGGTCGGTGGTCCAGAGGGCGAACGGGCCGATGTCCTGCATGCTCAACTGCATACCGAGCACGGCCACGATGAGCATGCAGGCCGATGCCCCCGAGACGCCCAGGACGATCAAGGCCCAGACCAGCAGCGGAATCGGCGCAAGGACCAGCAGGGGCGTCATGACCCCGTCCGCCCAGTCGACACCCCAGACCAGGCCCAGCAGCACCAGCAGCAGCACCGCGATCACCGCCGTCCGCCACTGCCATCCATCACGCCGTTCCGGTGTCTGCAGGACGCGCGCGACGTTCACCACGCAGGGCACGATGAGCAGATAGCTCACCGCGCTGCACAGCCACAGTGCACCGATCGCACCTGACGCTGCGCCGGTGCGATGGCCCGACAGCAGCACCGCCTGCCAGAGTCCCACACACACAGGCAGTGCCACACAGCCGACCAGCACGAACAGGCCGATATCGCGGTAGCCCTCCAACGGCGCACGATCCCCACGCCAACGCAGCAGCAGCCATGCCACGCCGATCACCAGCGCGAACTCACCCGCGCTGGCGATCAGGTGGGTCAGCCCCAGAAACGGGGCGAAGGCAAAGGCCAGCGCGGTGCCCGCACAGGCGGCAAGAATGCAGGTGCGCCACTGCGCGCGGGGGGTGAACAACAGCCAGCCGAGCAGCAACGGTCCCGGAATCCACAGCACGTGCAGACGGAAGCCGGGCATCTGGGCGAGGGTCGGCAGCAACTGTCCGAGCAGGCAGCCGAGCAGCAGCGGCGCCACCAGCGTGAGGGTGACGCGAAGCGCGGGTGAGGTGCGTGTGGACGGGGCTGGGTTGGCGGGGTCATCCGGCGGAATGTCGGTGGTGCTATCGACAGCAGCAATGTGCTTTACGGTCGCATTGACGTGCACGTAGACCTCGGCGGGCGTGAGTATGCTCGGGTCGATCCGCGGAGGCGTCTCGATGTGATGCGCTTCACGCTTGTGGGGGATACTGCGCGACCGGTTGTCGTGATGTCGCTTCCGCCCCACAATCGGGTCGATCTAAACAGCTTGTCCCCCCGCGCGCTATCCGATTTCCGACTTGCCCAGGGAGCTGGCATGGACGAACCGATGGCCCCGTACAGTCGCTTTGTCGTCGACGGTTTCGATGCCGATGCGTTGCTGGGTGTGGTGCGTGATACCCGCTTCGAGCAGCGGCTGTTGGCGGCCGGGCATTTTCGGGCGTGCCTGCAGCGCCTGGTGTTTCCCGAGTTCAGCCTGGACAGCGGTGCCTACACACTGCCGATCTTCGCCAGCGGCAGCTTCGGCCACGGGCTGGTCGCGCTGGCGATGGCGGTGTCCTGCGAACAGCCGATGTGGGCCAACGGACGCTGGATTCCCGCCGGGCAGGTGATGGTGTTCGCCGAGGACAGCGAGCTCAATGTGCGCCCGAGCCCCGGTGGCTGGCAGTGGGCCGTGCTGCTGATTCCACGCGAGGTGCTGCAGCGTGAAGCGGTGGCGCGGATCGGGCGCGAACTGCGTCTGCCACGCAGCGGCTGGTGCAGCCGCCCGGCGGCACCGGCAGAGGCCTATGGGTTGCGCTATGGGGTGTTCAAGGCACTCGATGCGGCCGCCAGCTGGACGGGTGTGGTCACCTCCGAGCAGGTTGCCGCGCAGGCGGCACTGTTGTTGGGGGCGTTCGTCGATGCGGTGAGTGCCGCCGATGCCGGGCCGGCGCGGCGTGCGGACGGCAGCTGGTTCGAACGCCACCGCGACAGGGTGGTGCGGCGCGCCGAGGAGTACCTCAAAGCTCACCTGGATCGGCCGTTCGACAGCAGAGCCCTGTCACTGGCGCTGGGCGTGGGAGAGCGGCAGCTCGAGCGCCTGTTCCGTGATGCCTACGGACACGGCCCGTGCCATTGGCACCAGCTGGCCCGGCTCAACTGCGTCCGCAGTGCGCTGCTGCAGGCAGATGCACGGGAGTGCGTGACGGACATCGCCCTGCGGCTAGGGTTCGGTCATCTCGGGCGGTTCTCGGTCATGTACCGGAATGTCTTTGGTGAATGTCCGCGGGACACGCTGCGACGCTGAACAATGGACTGAACGAGTACGTCCAATGTCATTGTTTCGCATGGGAAATATCACGGCCCCATCACGGCGATGTGCGCATGTTCGGCGCGTTGCAGGGGCAATGGAATCGATCCGCATCTGCAGCTCAATCAGGGGATGATTGACGCCAATGGAGGCAATGCGATGGGCGTTTCATGCGCGCAGGCAGTGGCGGTGCCGTTCCGTAAAGTTGTCGTGGCCGATGACCACATCCTGGTCGCACAGGGCATCGAACGATTGTTGATGGAGTGCTTCGAATCGATCGTGCTGGTGTCGTCGGGGGAAGAACTGCTGGCATCGCTGCATCGCGAGGCACCGGACGTGGTGGTGTCCGATATCAGCATGCCCGGCCTCAGTGGCATCGATGTGATGCGTCAGGTCCGCAGCGAAGGGTGTCTGACACCGTTCGTGTTCCTGACCATGCATGACGAATCCAGCATGGCTGCCGAGGCGATCCGTGCAGGTGCGCGCGGCTATATCCTCAAAAGCGCGGCCGGCGACGAGCTGGTACGGGCGATCAATGGCGTGATGGAAGGCCAGACCTATGTCACCCCGACGCTGGCCGCCAACGCGATCGTGTCGTCCGGCCGCTCTCAGTATGTGTTGACCGACAAGCAGCTGCGAATCCTGGAGTACGTGGCCCGCGGCCTGCGTTCCAAGCAGATCGCCTACGAACTGGGCGTGTCGGTGCGCACGATCGAATCGCACAAGTACGCGATCATGCAGGAGCTGGGTGTGCACGGCACGCTGGAGTTGGTCCGCAAGGCCGAGCTGGAAGGGTTGATCCGTCACTGAACAGGCCGCGCCGGACACGGGCAAGTAGATTTACTTGCCCGTGTCCCGTTGTTTTGCCCTTGTTCCCGTAGCGCCCGCCCCACACCATCGGAACAGGCGTCGAACGGGCGAATGCGATGAATGCTGTCCGTGTGCTGCTGGCCGAAGACGGATGCGCGATGGGACGCCAGTTGCGCGGCCTGCTTGCCCAGCAGTTCCAGGTGATCGGATTGGTCCAGGACGGCGCCTCGCTCGTGCAGGCGGCGCAGAGCATGCTGCCCGACGTCGTGGTGACCGATATCGGCATGCCGGAATTGAACGGTCTGGAGGCCGCGCGTCAGCTGCGGCTGCAGCGGCCGGTGCTGGGCGTGGTGTTCATCACGGTCCACGCCGAACCGCAGATGGTGTCCCAGGCGATGGCCTTGGGCGCCTGCAGCTACGTGCTCAAATCCGATGCGGGCGATGACCTGCTGCAGGCCGTTGCGGCCGCCGTAAAGGGCGAAGCGTTCGTGTCGCGCTCGCTGCGCGGGCTGCGTCGACGCTGATCGCGCCGGCCTAGACCAGGATGCCGATCAGCTTGCGCGCCAGTTCGTCCACCGACATCGCCAACAGCACCAGGGGCAGCAGGGGAAGGATCGCGTGCAGGGCGATCCACAGCAGGTTCCAGCGCGTCATCGGCAGCACCGACATCGCCGCCAGTCCCTTGTAGACGCCGCTGAAATCCGCGAACGCCGAGGCATCGCCATGATCGAGCAGGGACTCGCTGCCCGCATCCGGTGACTGCGCCGAGGGCCAGCGCTGGTCGAACAGGTCGGCGGCGCGATTGCCCAACGCGTCAAAGTGGTACAGCGCGTGGCGCTTGGTCCGCATCATCGTCGGCATCAGCAGCAGCAACGGCGCGACCAGGACCAGTGTGGCGGCAATGACGTAGCCGGCAAGCAGATGCCGCAGGTCGTAAAGGCTGTCGCCCAGGTAGTGCACGTGGTTGATGCAGGCGCCGGCCAGCAACAGCCCGCCCGCCAGCGCGAGCACCGCAAAGCGTTCCTGGGCCAAGCCGAGGAAGGCCAGCCCACCGGCCCCATCGGGATGCTCGGCGTGCAGCACCAGGCCGCTGCGTGGCAGGCGCCAGAGCACGCATGTCCAGAGCACGAAGCGCCACAGCCACAGCAGGGCCACCAGGCGGAACAGCGGCACCGCGACCCACTCGTACCAGTGGCCGGCCGCGGTCAGGACACCGTGCTCCAGGCGCCAATCCGCCACCCCTGGGAGCAGGCTGACGCTGTCACCCCCGAACAACAGCGGGGCCCATGCGATCAGCACACAGAGCGCTTCGGGCAACCAGCCATCGCGCCAGCGTCGGACCTTGGCGAGCAGGGCATCCATGCGTTTCTGGCGTCGGGCCGGGACCAGGCTGCTGTGGGTCAGCTGGCGGAAGGCATTGCGCAACAACGCGTCCGAACGTGGTGCTGCGATCACCAGCAAGGGCAGTGCAAGCAGCACTCTGGCCAGAGTGGCGTAATCGCCGAGCAGGGCCATCCGGGGTGGCTGTGGCCATAGCGTGCCGGCCCGCGCAGCCAGCACCAGCATGGGACCAAACGACACGACGAGCAGGATGCCGGCCACCCACAGCGACACCCGGGCACGGCCATGCAGTGCGCCGGTTGCCTGTAGCAGACGGTGCACCAGCCCGCCGCGCATGAGGGAATAGTGGTGCTGGCTCGATCGCATCGTCGGCATGCCCCACGACATCGGAAGCAGGCAGCATAGCGCTGCATTCCAAGCCGTTGAACGCAGTAAAAATACTGGGGGCGATGCAGTACTAATCTCGATTGTGCAGCGCAGGCGCGACGCCCAAGCTGGAGGCCTGACGCAAGGATCCCGCCCATGCTCCTGGTGATCGATATTCTGACGCGCTTCTGGACCGACATGATCGATCGCGCGGACGGCCCCATGACCTTCCGCTTCTTCCTGCAGCCGACGATGGCGCTGATCGCAGCATTGATCGATGGCATCAAGGACGCCAAGGCCGGCAAGGCGCCCTACGCCTGGTTGATGGCGCACAGCTCGGCCGGTGACCGTCTGGTCGCCTGGCGCGAAGGGGTCACCGCGACTGCCCGCATTCTGCTGCTCGGGGTCGGCATGGATGTGATCTACCAGTTCCGCATGTTCGGCGGCTTCAAGTATCCGGTCGAGGCGTTCGTCATCGCGGTCGTGCTGGGGTTCCTGCCGTATCTGATCCTGCGCGGCCCGATCACCCGCATCGCCAGCCACTTCCTTCGCCGCAAATGACACCCTCACGAGACGACCCGCCGATGAGTGCCCAGGACCCCCGCGAGCAGCTGACCGAGCGTGCGCTCACCATCGAGCAGGCCAAAACGCTGCTGGGGGGTGCCGATGCCACCTCGATGGAGCTTTCCTCGCGGCGCACCGGGATGTCATTCCAGCGCACGCGCATGAGCGCGGACCGCACGCTGATGTCGATCATCCGCACGGCGCTGTCGCTGATCGGCTTTGGTTTCACGATCTACCAGTTCTTCGGCCACATGCTGGAGGTGCCCGGCGTCGGCCTGCGTCCGCATGCGCCACGCAACTTCGGCATCGCGCTGGTCGGCCTCGGCATGGTTCTGTTGACCCTCGGCATCCTCTATCACATCCGCTACATGCAGGGCCTGCGTGCCGAGCGCGAGGAGATGATCCGCGAAGGCCTGATCCACGGGGAGAGTCACTACCCGATCTCGCTGACCCTGATCACCGCCGGCCTGCTGTGGCTGCTGGGCCTGCTGGCGATCGTCAGCATGACCTTCAACGTGGCGCCGTTCGCATGAGTGTCGTGGCCGATAGCATGATCGAGCTGGCCGGCGGGGTCTTCAGCATGGGCTCCAACGATCACTATCCCGAAGAGCGCCCGGCGCACAAGGCGCGGGTAGGGCGGTTCCGGATCGATCGCTACCCGGTGACCAACCGTGAGTTCGCCCGCTTCATCCGCGCGACCGGCCACGTCACGGCTGCCGAGCAGGCCGCCGACCCGCGCGACTACCCCGGTGCCGATCCGGCACTGCTGCAGCCAGCCTCGGTGGTGTTCGTGCAACCGGCGCACCCGGTCGACCTGGGCAACACGCATAACTGGTGGCACTACCTCCCCGGCGCAGACTGGCGACACCCGCGCGGACCGGCCTCGAGCCTGCAGGGCCTGGACGATCATCCGGTCGTGCACGTGAACTTCGCCGATGCGCTCGCGTATGCGCACTGGATGGGCAAGGATCTGCCGACCGAAGCGGAGTGGGAGTTCGCCGCGCGCGGTGGCCGGGACAGCGGTGAGTTCGCCTGGGGCGACAGCCTGACGCTGGACGGACGCCACCAGGCCAATACCTGGCAGGGCGAGTTTCCCTGGCACAGCCTGGATGAGGACGGGTACCGTTGGACCTCGCCGGTCGGCAGTTACCCACCCAACGGGTATGGGCTGTACGACATGATCGGCAACGTCTGGGAGTGGACCAGCGATTGGTACCAGCAGCATGACCAGCTGCAGAGCAAACCGTGCTGCGCGATCGACAATCCGCGAGGGGGGCTGCGCGAACGCAGCCACGACCCGCGCGATCGCAGCGCGGTCCCACGCCGGGTAATGAAAGGCGGCTCGCACCTGTGCGCGCCGAATTACTGCAAGCGTTATCGCCCCGCGGCGCGCATGGCGCAGCCGATCGATACCGCCACCTGCCATCTGGGTTTCCGCTGCGTGGAGCGCGGATGAACCGCGCCGGCCAGGATCGACCCCGTTACCGGAGCTCCGATGATGTCTCCTCTCAAGGCGTGGCTGGTCGCGCTCACCGAGCCGGTCGTGGTGATCATCGATGCGATGGCGTTGGCCCTGATCACCCTGGCCACTGCGGTGGTGTTCGTCAACGCGTTGCGCCTGGCGCTGCGTGGCCATCCCACCAATGTGGAGCGGCGCGAACTGTGGCTGTCCTACGGCCGCTGGCTGGTCGCAGGTCTCACCATGCAATTGGCGGCCGACATCATCGAATCCTCGATCTACACCAGCTGGGACGCGATCGGACAACTGGCGGCGATCGCGGTGATCCGCACCTTCCTGAACTACTTCCTGGAACGCGACATCGCCGATGTGCGCGAGCGCCAGCACGAGCGCCAGGCCGTGCCCGGCCCACCGTGACGTCCATGACCCCGCAACCGTGTCCGCTCTGGAGGGCCACGCCATGACCATCCCTGTCCTCAAACCGCGCCGCCATACCCGCCGGCACACGCCTTTGGCGGTCGCATTGACTCTGCTTGCCGCGCTGGCGGCGGTGCCTGCAGGCGCGACCGAGGGTGCGATGGGGCGCTCCATCACCGGGATGCAGATCACGTCCTATGCCGGTGTGATCCCGCCCGAGCCGGGGATGCAGTGGTCGTTGAGCTACATCCATTACGACGGCAAGATCAGCGGCAACCGGCAGGCGCCGATCGCCGGACAGATCTCGCTCGGCCTGGAGGCCGATGTCAGCCTGACCGCCGCTACCGGCGTGTATGTGTGGCCGACCCAGGCAGGCAAGTGGAACTTCGCCTCGATGCTGACCGTGCCGTATGTCACCGCCGACGTGACCGCCAACCTGACGGGCCCCCTGGGCGGACGGCGGCAGGTCAAGGATAGTGCGTCCAATCTGTTCGATGTGTACTTCGCGCCGGTCATTGCCGGTTACCACATCGACCCGGTGCAGCATGTCTCGTTCGGCGTGTATGTGTACGCACCGACCGCCAAGTACGACCCCAGCCGCCTGGCCAACCCCGGCATGAACGTCTGGACCGTGTCGCCCAGCGTCGGCTACACGCATCTGTTCCAGAAAGGGACGCTGGAGTTCAGCGTGCTGGGCGCCCTGGACTGGTACGGGCGCAATGACGACACCGACTACAAGAACGGCGTGGTGGCGCGTACCGATGTGCTGCTGGTCAAGCGTACGCCTAGCGGCTGGGGCTTCGGCGCGGCCGGCGGCTGGATCCAGCAGTTGCAGGACGACGAAGGTGACACCGCCGATCGCCTCAACGGATTCAAGGGGCGCGCCTTCGGCCTGGGCCCGGTCCTGACCTACGGCAAGAAGTGGTCCGGTGGCGAGCACGTGGACGTGTCGTTCCGCTACATCGGTGAGTTCAGCGTCAAGAACCGCTTCGAGGGCGATCCCTGGAGCCTGTCCATCAGCGGCGGCTTCTGAGCCGCGCCGTGCCCCTCTTTCATGGAGTCCTGGTCATGTCACCTGCATCCCAATCCGCGGTATGGACCAGCTGCCTGCTGTTGGCGCTCTTGGCGCCGGCAGCGCCAGCCCCGCCTGCCGCTGCCACGGCTGCCGCCACGCCGGAGCGCGACCCGGAGGCACTGGCCGCGCTGGACCGCATGGGCGCCGCGCTGCGTGCACTCAAGCAGTTCTCGCTGACCTCCGATGTCAGCACGGAAATCGTGCTGGACGATGGTCAGAAGGTGGAGCTGGATGGGGTGGTGACCTACAAGGTACGCGCACCCAACCAGCTGTTCCTGGAGCTGCGCAGTGATCGCCAGTTGCGCCAGCTGTTCTACGACGGCAAGGCGCTGTCGGTGTACGCACCGCGACTGAAGTACTACGCGCAGGTGGAGGGGCTGAGCAGCACGCTGGGTGAGCTGGTCGAGGAAGCCTCTACCCGCTACGGCATCGATATGCCCTTGGCCGACATGTTCCTGTGGGGCACCGACAAGGCGCCCAAGACCGCGACCCGCGGCGCGCTGCATGTTGGCGGTGGCACGGTCGACGGCGAAGCGATCGAGCAGTATGCGTTCAAGCAGGACGGTGTGGACTGGCAGCTGTGGGTGAGCAAGGCCACGTCGCTGCCGAAGAAGCTGATCATCACCTCGCTGGACGACCCGGCGCTGCCGCAGTATCGCGCGCAGCTTCGGTGGGATACCCGAACCCCCGTGCCAGCTGCGGCGTTCGCGTTCAAGCCGCCGGCAGACGCGTCACGGATCAAACTTGTTCCGGTCGCCGTGGCCGTTGTCGATGCAGAGCAGGAGAACTGAGATGCGTATCGTGATCGGATGTTTCTTCGTGGCCTCGTCATTGCTTGCAGGGGTGGCGCTGCTGGTACTGCTCACAGTCGCCACGCCCGCCAGCGCGCAGCGCGCCGGCCTGCATGGTGGTGCGCGTGCCAGTGCCCACACCAGCATCAATCGCCCGGCGCAGCGCGCCCAGGGCGGAAACATCAATCGCGGCGGCAATGTGAACCGCAACATCGACAACAACCGCAACGTCGATCGGAACGTGAACCGCAACGTCAACCGCAACGTCAACGTGGACGTCAACTACCACGACGATCACTGGAACCACTGGGACGATCATCCCTTCGCCACCGCAGCGGCCGTCACCGCCGGTGTGGCAGTGACCTCGGCGGTGATCGGTTCGATCGTCAATTCGGTGCCGCCCAGCTGCGTGACGACCGTGATCAACGGCATGGCGTACCAACAGTGCGGCAACGTCTGGTACGAACCGCGCTATGCCGGCACCACGGTGCAGTACGTGGTGATCAATCCACCGCGCTGATCCGCCTGTTCCACCTGTCACAGGACGGCTGCGACCGCAGCGCGTCTTTCCATCCATGCCTTGGAGACTCGCGTCATGAAAGCCCTTGCCCTCGCTGTCCTGGCCACGTCCCTGGTCGCTTGCGCGTCCACACCGACCGTCAAGACCGATTTCGATCCGTCGGCCAGTTTCGCGTCCTACAAAACCTACACCTGGGCGCTGAAGCCCGAGGCCAGCTCGCCGTTGGTGCAGCAGCGCATCATCGATGGCATCAACGCACGCCTGCAGGCCAAGGGGCTGCGTGAAGCGCCGAACGGTGACATCGCGCTGGCCGCGCACATCGCCACCGGCCAGAAGCAGACCCTGGATACCTTCTACAGCGGCACCGGCATGGGGGGATGGGGCTGGCGTGGCGGTGGCTGGGGCGGCGGCATGGCCATGGGCAGCGCCACCACCACTGTGCATACCTATGACGTGGGCACGCTGGTGGTGGACATGTTCGATGCCAAAACCAAGCAGGCGGTCTGGCGCGGGACCGCCAGCGGCACCGTGCCGAGCTCGCCGGACAAGGTCAACGCTGCGGTTGAAGCCGGGCTGGACAAGCTGTTCGTCGGCTTCCCGCCGGGCAAGACTGCGGCGCGCTGATCCCGCGCGGCACCACCTGAAACACGTTACCCGCGTGGGCCCGTGCCGGGCTCCCCCTTCCCACCGGCACGCGCCCGCGCTCTACACCCTTCCGTTGAGGTGCCCTGTGCCGATCGGCCATGCCGTCCGCTTGCTTGTGTTGTTGGGTGCATCAATGTCGTGGGCCGTATCGGCGCAGCAGACGGATGCCGATGCGACGGCGCCTGTGACGGCGACGCCTTCGAACGCCGGCATGTTCCGTGACGCTGAGGACGGCCATTTCGACATGTCGCGGTGGCTGCTTGAACACCGGGGCTTCCTGCCCGTTCCGATCATCATCACCGATCCTGCTGTCGGCAACGGGGGCGGAGTGGCACTGGCATTCTTCCAGCGCCCGTCGGGTACGCAGCCGTCAGGCGAGGGTGGCGCACCAAAGATGGTGACACCCAACATCTATGGAGGTGGCGCGATGCGCACCTCCAACGGCAGCGAGGCCTACGGCGTGGGTGCATCGCTGCATTTCGACGATGACCGCTGGCGCTACCGTGGGGGTGTGGCCAAGGCGTCGTTCAATCTGGGGTTCTACACCCCTGGCACGCTGCTGCCGGCGCAGAAGATCGAGTACAACATCGGTGGCGTGATGTCGTTCCAGCAGGGCTTCCGTCGTCTGGGCGAGCGCGATCTGTATCTTGGTCTGGCCTGGATCTACATGGATCTGGACCTCGGCTTCGACATCGCCTCGGACAGCGATCGCTTCCAGCCGCACGAGTTGTCCAAGCGCAGTTCCGGGCTGGGCCTCTCGCTGGAGTACGACTCCCGCGACAATCCGTTCACCCCTTCCAGCGGTTGGCTGGGCATGGTCGAAGGCAATTTCTATCTGCCTGGCATCGGCAGTGATGCCAGCTTCCAGAGCTATCGCGGTCACGCGTACGGTTACTGGCCGATGGGCAAATACCTGGTCCTTGGTGGCCGTGCAGATGCCCGCTGGGCTAACGGCGATATCCCGTTCTACCGCCTGCCTTACATCGATCTGCGCGGCATCGGCTCGGCACGCTACCAGGACACCCGCGCCGCGGTGCTGGAGAGCGAACTGCGCTGGAACCTGACGCAGCGCTGGGCCTTGATCGGTTTCGTGGGTGCGGGCCGCACCTGGGGGCGCCACAACAGTTTCGGCGATGGTGCCAGCCAGGTGTCCAAGGGCGCGGGGGTGCGGTACCTGATCGCGCGTCAACTGGGCATGCATGTCGGCGTCGACTACGCCTGGGGTCCGGAGGACGACACGTTCTACATCCAGGTAGGCAGCGCATGGCGCTGATGCGCACCCGCCGAGGAAGACCACGCGTCACCGGGTTTGCGGTTCTCTGCCTGTGCGCGGCCGGAACGGTGTCGCCGCTGCAGGCCGCCGAGCCCGCCGTGCCCGTGGTCATGCAGGAGGGGGCCATGCATTGTGGCGAGCGCGCCCCGGGCGACACCCGGCCCCGTATCGGCCTGGCGCTCGGCGGCGGCGGCGCCCGGGGCATCGCGCATGTGCGCATCCTCAAGCAGCTCGAAGCGCTGCACATCGCGGTGGATTGCATCGCCGGCACCAGCGCAGGCGCGCTGGTCGGCGCACTGTACGCCTCCGGCTCCACCCCGGCGCAGATCGAGCAGCTCGTCCTGAGCACCGAATGGTTGAGTCTGTTCACCGACACCCTGCCGCGGCGGGATCGCTCGCTGCGGCGCAAGGCGGATGACTACGCCCAGCTGGCGCCGATCGGCATCGGGCTGGGCGGGGAGGGCAAGGCAGTCGCCCTTGCCGCGGGGGTCTCCGAAGGCGAAAAGCTGATCGCGCTGTTCGAGCGCGCGACCGGCGGCAGCCGGGTCAGTGGCCGCTTCGATGACCTGCCGATCCCGTTCCGGGCCGTGGCCACGGACATCAATACCGGCAAACCGGTGGTACTGGCCGAAGGCAGCCTGGCGATGGCGATGCGTGCGAGCATGTCGTTGCCGGGCATCTTCCGCCCTGTAGTGATCCACGATCAGGTGTTGCTTGATGGCGGGCTGTCCAACCAGGTGCCGATCGACGTGGTGCGCGCGATGGGCGCTGACCGGGTCATCGCGGTCGATGTGGGCACGCCGCTGAGCGCACTGGATCGCGATGCCAGCCTGGTCGATGTGATCAGCCAGCTCAGCGGATTTCTGACCACCCGCAGCGCGCAGCAGCAGCTGGACAGCCTGGGCCAGCAGGATCTGCTGATCGCCCCGGACCTGACCGGCAAGGTGGCGACTGGTGATTTCGACAAGGCACCCGAGGCCCTGCAGATCGGCCAGGTGGCAGCGGAGCGGGCCGCCCCGGCACTGCTCGCCTTCGCGCAGCCGCCGGAGACGTACGACCGTCTTGTGCTGCAGCGTGCGCAGCGTGAGCGGCCGGTGGGTGCCGACCGCATCGCGTTCGTCGAGGTCGACAACCACACCGGCTATGCCGATGCGTTGCTGCTGTCCTATTTTCCGGTCGAGATCGGTGCGCCGCTGGATGTCGCGGCGATGCAGGATGGGGTGCTGCGTGCGTACGGCATGGGCACGCTGGCCAGCATCAATTACGAGGTCAAGCAGCGCGACGGGCGCACCGGGGTGGTGGTCTCCGCGTATGCCAAGCCCAATGGGCCGGCCTACCTGGAGGCCGGGCTAAGCCTGAGCAACGATCTGGAAGGCGGCCACCAGAGCAATCTGCGCGCGGGCCTGCTGTTCTCGCCGCTGTCGGCCTATGGCGCCGAAGCGCGCGTGGTGCTGCAGATCGGCAATGAGCCGGCCTTGACCGGGCAGTACTACCATCCCTTCGATCTGCAGGGCCGGTATGCGTTCCAGGTGGGCGGCGGATTCCAGACCCGCAGCTTCAATCTGTACGACGATGACGGCAACAAGACCGCGCTCTACCGTGTGCGTCGCACCGGTGCGACGGTGGCGGCGGTGCGCAATGTCTCCAATGTGCTGGCACTCACCGCCGGCGTGGAGCGCTACCGGGGCAATGCCAAGATCGAGGTCGGCGACCCATCGATTCCGCGCGTGGATTTCGAGGAAGGGGCATGGATTGCGCAGGCAACGCTGGACGATATCGACAGCCTCTACTTCCCGCGTGACGGCTATCTGGTCAACGCGGGCACCTATCAATCCAGCCCAGGCCTGGGTGCGGACGCCCGGTTCGGGCAGCTGGACCTGGATGCCGTGGCGGCCAGGTCCTTCAGCAAGCATGCCGTGCAGCTGGGGCTGCGCTACCACGTGACCTCCTCGGGAGAGGCGCCCGTGCAGAACCTGTACCGGCTGGGGGGGCGGTGGCGGCTTGCGGGCTTCCAGCACAACGAACTGACCGGCCAGGATTACGCGCTGGGCTTTGCCGGCTACACCTATGAACTGGGCAAGCTGCTCGGGCGCTCGGCCCAGGTCGGCGGCACGGTCGAATACGGCAATGCCTGGCAGCGGCGCAGCGACATGTCCCTGAGTGACGGCATCTGGAACGGCAGCCTGTTCCTGGGTTTTGATTCCTGGATCGGGCCGTTGATCTTCGGCATGGGCTTCCGCGAAGGCGGCCGGAACGTGATCTTCATTGAACTCGGGCAGTCGTTGTGATGCCGGCAGCGCAGGTCACCAGACCTGCGACAGGATCACCCCGAGCGCGCCGCACCAGCAGACGATCACAAACCAGGCCAGCACCGCATTCGCACTGATGCCGCGGTGGCGGACGAACAGGCTCAGCACCAGCGCCGCCACCAGCGGCAGCACGAACAGGCTGACGATCCAGATCAAGGGATGTCCGTGCATGAAGGTCTCTCCACGTGGATACTCTGCAGGGCGCGCGCGGTACACCGCGCCGGATTCATTCGGGTAACACCAGGGTGACGGTCAGGCGCGCGGTCCAGCGACTGGCGTACTGGGGCCGGTCCACGTTGTAGAAGCCGCCGACACCCACGCTGACCGGGGTGTGTCCCACGCGCAGCACCTTGGACACGGTGGCGCCCAGCGGCACGGTCCAGGCATCGCCGCTGGCGGCCTTCCAGTTGTAGTTGGTTTCCGAGGTGAAGCTGAGTGACCAGCCATCGGGCAGATTGCGGGTGACGAATGGCTGCACGCTGGTGCTGCTCACATCCTCGCGGTCATCATCGCCGGCAACGGACCAGACATGGTTGGCCAGCGCGCCCACCGTCCACGCCCTGGTCTTGTGGACCAGGATGAAGGCGGGGCCGAGCGAGTATTTCCCCGTACCGAGACTGTCGTGCGAGGCGGTATCCAGCAGCGCGGCGAAGCCGTAGCCGAATTCGGTGCCGTGCGCTTCCGCCGCGGTCCTGGGGATGTAATACCCCTGCACGAACAGATCCCCGGTGCCGTGTTTGTCCTGCGGAAACTGGTTCCAGCTCAGCGGCAGGATCGGGCGCAGGATGAACTTGCCGTTCTCGCCGACGAAGGGAATCACCGGCTGGATCTTCAACTGCTGGTTGTGCGCGTCGCCGCCAGGCCCGACCGAGCCCTGGTAGTTGTACTGGAACGGCACGGAGATCAGCGCCGCGCCGGGATCGGCGAGCTTGCGTGCGATGTCGTCGGAGGACGCCGACCCGGCCGGCGCCTCCTGTGCGGCGAGGGGCGCGGCACCCAGCAGGGCGAGCAGCGCCAGCCAGGCCGGATGCCGCCGACACCTCATCGCGGCGCATCCACGACGATGTACTGCACCGTGGTGCCCGCATAGCGCGGCTGATACCAGGCGTTGTCGCACTGCTGGTAGCCGATGCCGTTGACGACGACCGTGCTGCAGTCCATCGGCAGCGAGTAGACGATCGATCCGATCACGGCCGACGTAACGGCCACGCCTGCGGTGAACGCGGCAGCATCCCAGAAGGGATGGTCCCAGTACGGCGGCGGGGGCGGCGGAGGGGGTGGCCCGGGCGGATGCGGCCCGGGGCCAGGCCCAGGCCCGGGTCCGGGTCCAGGTCCAGGTCCAGGGCCTGGAGGATGAGGTCCCGGCCCGGGTCCCGGCCCCGGAGCAGGGTGGGGACCGGGACCCGGACCAGGATGCGGACCCGGCTCCGGGCGCGGGCCCGGGCCGGGATGTGGAGCGGGGCCAGGCCCCGGCGGGTGCGGGGTGAATCCACCGCCGCCGTGGGGCATGCCACCCCCGCCGAAGCCGCCGGCATGGGCGATCGAGGGGTGGGCAAAACCGCGCAGCCCGGGGCGCGCATCGGCGTCGGCAGGCAGCAGCGCGGCGCCGAGCATCAGGGTCATCAGGGCCGGGGCCAGCGCGGCGCGCAGGCAAGTGGAACGGTCCATGCTCAGTTCTCCCCGTCAGTGGTCTGCACGGCCAGCGCGACCGGTACGAACACGATCTTCGTCGCACCCTTGGGATCGAACGCCAGCTCTTTGGCGGTCACCGTGCGCCGCGTATCCCAGTTCAACGTGGCCTGGTAGGTGGGCAACGCGGGATCGCTGTGGCTGGTGATCGCCAGCTGGCGGGGCAGGTGGGTCGTGTCGGAAATCCAGACCTGCCAGTCCACCCCGGGTTGCCGGAAGGCGTAGTGCTGGGTTGCCTCGCCCCCGATGCGAGCGCTGCCGATGCGCAGTGCGGAGTGCAGCTGATCGGTCGGAAACGCCGGCGTGCCCCACAGGAACAGATCGGCCAGCGGCAACTCGATGCCATAGGTCGTCGCCGATTCAGTCAACAGCGCCTGGCTGCTCTTGTTCAGGCCATCCAGCGTGGCGTAGTACTTCAGCCGCGGCGAGTAGATCGTCAGCGCCTTGCCGTCGTAGAACAGCTGGCGGTGCTGGTCCTCGCTCTGAATCTCCACGAAGAAGTGGTCCGGGCCCAGCACGCGGTACGCCACGGTGCCGGGCAGGGCGATCTTCTGCCCATCGTCGAGCACGTACTCGGTGCTGGTGGTGGCGTTGAGGGTGAAGTGCGGCAGCGCGCGAAGGGCCGTGCCCATGCGCGTGAGTGCCTGTACGGCCTGGGGATCAACGCTGGCCGCTGCGGGCTGCGCCGCAAGCGGAAGAGGAAGCAGGAGCAGCGGTCCGGCCAGGACCAGCGCCAACAGCAGGCACGATGAGGTGCGCGGCATGACAGTCTCCAGAGTGTCGTCGGTGGGGCGCGCGGCGGGCCGACCCTGCTTGACACTCTGCGCACCGCCCACGCGGTGGACAACCGGAGTTACACGGTAACGCGCTAGGTATTTATACGCAGGCACCGGCCGGCGGTCGGCACCTGTGCAGGGGCGTCACGGTGTCCGGGGGGAGGCCGGTCCGCCGGCGGCGATCCAGGCGTCCACGGCCTGGCTGACCACCGTCATCGGCATGGCCCCGTTGCCCAGGATCAGGTCGTGGAACGCACGGATGTCGAAGCGGGCGCCCAGCTCCCGGCGTGCCTGCTCGCGCAGTTCCAGCAGCCGCAGTTGGCCCATCTTGTAGGAGGCGGCCTGACCCGGCTGCACCAGGTAGCGGTAGACCTCGATGCGCACATCGGCCGGGGTC